>ENA-OWYM01000013-OWYM01000013.1-human-gut-metagenome-genome-assembly--contig:-NODE-13-length-129341-cov-108.122163_pt1 | contig 129341 bp, 152 predicted proteins | sample MGYA00249748_ERZ652082 | MGnify/ENA primary metagenome ERZ652082 (study PRJEB26925, sample SAMN05827187) | human gut metagenome | biome: ENVO:2100002; feature: ENVO:00000062; material...
GCGACCATAGAGTCGATAAACTCGCCGAACTTCAACAGAAAATTTGTGCCGTCAGCTCTGTCTTTGCGAAGGAACATAGCCAAGGAACGCAAAGCCGAAAACACGTTACTATCCGTGGCCGGTGTAGAGTCATTCCTTCTTATCACATACACGCCACTACTACCACTGCCAGTATAGGTCTGTCCCTTCAGAGTAAGACTCTCAACCTTCTCCTCCAGCTCCCCAATACGGGAATAGGCAACGGTTTCCCCGACAGTATATATAGGGGAATCATAAGGCAGGTCAAGATTGAATTCAAATCCGATAATCCTTGACTGCCTTCCGTTCTCGAAATAGGCCTTGTTGATAAGGTTGACCTTTTGACCGATGCTGTAGAGGTTGTGAATGCCGTCCTCACTGTATGCGACATCCGACATCATCTTACAGTTATATGTAGAAGGGTCTATCTTTGATTTGGCAACGTACTTATCGGCTTTGTCCTTTAACTCCAACTGTGCTTCTGCTACCAGTCCCATTTCAGCTATCTTCATGGGATTCCAGCCCGATAAGATGTAAGTATCACCATTTTCGGGGATAAGCACTCCATCCGGAAGCGGTCTGCCGTAGTCCTCATTCCTGACTATCTCCCAAAGCTGTGCCTCAGGGTTCCAGCCACCGTTCTCCAGTTTCTCCGGCTTTCCCTCAGGGTCGAATGTCACAGCGAATTCCATACCATTCAACTTGCCGGATTGGAAAGTGATTTTCAATTCCTTACCGGGAAGGATATAGTCCTTTGAGAAGGTAATGCCAGTATCCTTGAAACGGTAGGCATTCCACTTCTTTTCAGTGGTAGTCCCGTCGGCATTTTCTACTTTGTCAGTGTATTCCTTGATGGTAATGTCCGACATCGTGCCGACCCTTCGGGGATAGACCTCATCGAAGATAACCACTTGTTCGATGGCTTCCTCGATGGTCATACCAGGATAAGCGTCTATGTACGGAGTTCCTTCGGGCAACATTAAGCGTTTTTGCACCACGCCGTTCAGTACTACAGTCTCATCAACGGGGCGGTAGTCAGATGGGATATTCTTTGTTGAGCCGAAAGCATAGATACGGGTGGCGTAGGTGGACCGGGATTCTGATCGTGGCATTTCCTGCACATTTTTCCCAATCTCGAAATCCACCGCATCGCCAGACTCACAACGTCCGAAATGGATGATGTTTTCAGTCACCCAGCATTCGCAATCCCATTTCTTTGCCATAGAGAAGCAGGCGTCAAGAATGTTGATGTTGTCATAAGTCATCAGTAGCGCCTTATTCTCTACAGTGCTGTCAATGGAGAAAACAAAATCTTGTCCTTTGTATTTGTAACCAAGAGCTTTTAAATTTCTAAGGACTATACCGGCTTGAACATCAAGTGAAGCGGTGAGATTCCAGGACGCTTCCTGCCCGGCCACTTCGGGGGTATATTTAAAGATTTTGTTTTTCCATTTCCAGTAGTGGGCGTCAAGCTGCAACTCATAGTCGTAGCCTGCGTTATCGGTGTTGAATACCGGCTTCTGCAAGTCGCACACCTCGAACAGCCCGAAGTCGCACTCCACGTATGAACCAAGTTTGAAGAATATAGGACTCTCCAAGGAGAACTTTAACGTGATGTAGTCCTCCTTCATAAGAGTAAACTTACGCTTGCAGCCTTCATTGGGAAGGGTAGTAAGCAGGATAGCACCGGATATGTCTTTTAGTTCAATCATGAGTTTCGTAAACCTTCTTACGATGTTTGCACAAAAATACTTAATTTTATTTGAAACTCAAATACGTTATTAAACATTTCTATTATTAGGATTAGGCTCATTCAGTTTTAACGCAAACTTTCCTATTCCTTGCATAAACTGGCTGAACTGCTGGCACGATTGGTAAATCATCCTATATACAACCGTAGGCTGATATTTGGTTTTTATTTCAAGAATGCCAACATTCAGTTCATTACAAAAATTGTCGTACCGGGAAAAGAATGTATCTCTGTCCGGTGCAGTAAGATTGAGTTGCAATATGAGATTTCTCTCGTCTTTCTTTGGGTTGGAAGATATGACCAGTTTGCCATGTTCAAGCCTGCTTTTATTTTCTATTAGATCCTTGTTGGGGGCTGGTGTCATTAGGGCAGACAGTGATGTATCGTCCATACTTATACCCCAAGCAGCATAAGCATCCTTCCCGTTGATAAATAATTCTCCTATCATACTTATTGTAATTTATTTGCCAGCCATAGCCTTGGCACTGTTTTCAATGTTTGTAATGGTCTGCTTGAAACCAATCAACTCTTTGGTATATTTGGCAATGTCTTCAAGATGTCCGTTTGATGTTATCATAAGGTTTTTGATTTCCATTAGGGTAGTGTTGTTGTCGTCTACCGAAACGGATATGACGTTAGCTACAGCAAGCATAGACAGCACTGCGTTTTTCGTTTCCTCTTCTGCTATCTGCAGAGCAGTAAACCTACCGCTTAATTCTCCTGCATCTTCATGTGTCATTTCAGTACCGAACCCTCTGGAAGTTGAAGACTGGGATGTTGATTCTTGCGAAATCTTGTCATATCCGGTGGCTGCGGCAAGCTCGTCACGGAGCTTCATCGCTTCTTCAATATAGCCCATATACTCGTTGTTCAACGCATTTCTTTCGGATTCCGTCAAAGAACCATCCTCCATACCCTTTGCAAACTTCTCATACCACTTCTTTAGCTTGTCCTGATAAAGTGTACCTATCTGCTCGGAGAGCATAGCTTGCATGAAGTATTCCGAAATGTCCTCGGCTGCATCTTTGGACGACGCTTTCATGTCCATAAGGGTATCTATGAAATTACTGTACACACCATCGAATGTGGTTTGTGTAAGCTGCTCGTTTATCTGATTATGGATTTCCTCAATACGTTCCTCCCCCTCGATAATCTTATCAAGATAATCTCTCACATCGCCATCTAATTTAGCCCAAAAAGTAGGCGCTTCTGACTTTAGTTTCTCCAACTGTTCAGTAGTCAGGTCAAACAATCCCGTCATGCGTCCGGTACCTATAAAATCCTTGGCATCTTTGACAGACATATCGAGCGCTCTGGCGATGTCCTGCCAGTCGCTTGACGAGGTGTTCTTTGCCATGCGCTTGCCAATGGAATGAGAACCGGCAGACGCACCGGAGTTTAATCGTTCACGCCCAAGTATTCTGTACGCCTCAATGCTTTTGTTGACAAGTTCAAGAGCCTCTTTGCCTACCTTGTCTGCTTCTGCTCCGTAAGATGTGTTGATGTACTCCAGCTTCTTGTCTATCAGCTCATCCCATATCTCATTGAGTTTGTTATATTCCTCGACCATCTCGTTATAGTGGGAATAATCGGCACCGAACATCCCATCCAACGCAGACACTACAGCGGAAATTCCAGAAACCGCACTCATTGCGCCTCCGACAATATCACCCGACATGATTTGCCCGACCCCGGATGCCGTTTGTCCTAAGCCGCCAAGTGCATCAATGGCACTTGTTATCTTACTGTCATCAATACCGAATATGTCGGCGATACTTGAGCCGAACTCATTCAATGCAGGGGCAAAAGACGTCACAGCATTTCCTATATCGGTGATTCCTTGACCGATTTTCTTGGAATCGTTGCCACCCTTTTTTATGGCTTCTATCCCTTTCTCCAAGTCAGAGACGAAAGCCTGCCACGGTGATTTTCCTTTAAGTTCATCCTTTAACCCTTTGATTGCGTCTGTAACATCCTTGATGGATATTTCCCCTTTTTCTATCCCTTCAATGTCTTTATCAGTGAATCCGAGTACTTTCAATTCGTCAAGTGTAACATTCGTTCCGTCACTTTCCTTTGTACCAGACATGTACTTGACAAGTGTTTCATACTTATCAATGATGGACTGAATAGCGGAAACCGATTTGTTACTCGCATCCTCGAATAAGTCTGCCATCGCCTTAGTGGACTTTCCATATTGCTCATCGAGCTGTTCTATGGCTTTACTTTTTTCGGCTTCCTTGATGGCATATTCAGGACTGTCCTTTTGTAATTTGGCTAACTCGTCATTGTACTTCTGAACGAGGTTCTTCCGTTTTTCTTGGTAATTTCCGTACTCAATGAAGTATTCCTGCCAAGCCTTTCTGTCCGATTCCAGCTTCTTTCTGTTTACGTCGGAGATACCGGATTCCCTTCCTTTTGCTGCATTGGAAGCCCACATGCCAAGAGTAGACATTTGCTCATCGGTTAGCTTGCCGCCCTGCAAACTTTCCCATTCCCTGCGCTGCTTCTTGATGGCATCAAGCTCCCTCTGATAGTCCAAGTCAATCTGCTTCAACTTCCTTTCCGTGCCGTCCTCCATGAGGTTGATTTCATCATGCTGGTTTTTCCGACGAATGGAAAGAAGTTGTTCGGCAAGTTGTTCTTCTTGTTTGAGTTGTTTAGCTGCTTCTTTTTGACCTTGGCTTCCTTGCTTGGCGGGGGCTGAATACTTGGCTATCTGCTTTTGTGCTTCCAATATCTGTTTGGTGTATTCATTCCACTTCTTTGAACCTTCCTCGGATACGTCCAGGGCATCACGGGCAGCTTCGGCTTCTTTCTTTATGTCCTCCCAATATTTCTTGTTGAATATGGTAGGCTTATTTTCGTCTTTCTCTTGTTCGTCCTTGGCCTTTTCAAAATCATCGAGTGCTTTCTGATACAGTTCCAATTCCTTCTTGGCAGCAGCCAAATCCTCTTTCAAAGCACCAGTATATCCACCTGCGTTTGTGGTTTTGATTATGCTGTTTTCAAGCCCTTGGATTTTTTGTTGGGACATAACAACCTTGGTCTTTAGCCCTATGCGCTGTTGGCGCAATATCTCGTCCGTTTCAAGCCTTATAAATTCTGTATTAGTCTTACGTTTTGCGGTTTCCCAGTCCATATCCTTGAACACTTCGGGCATCAGACGTTGAAGCTTGCGGTATGCAAGGAAACGTTCTTCCATGCTCCTTGATTCATCGCTCAAAGTGTTTGATAAGCTGCGGGCTTTGCTGCCTACTTCTTCGTAATGGTTCTTTTGAGCTTCAAGTGCCTCATTGGTTTCACGGATAACTTTCTCTGTGCCGCTCTCTGCCGTTGAAAGCTTGTATATGCCATAAGCCAGACTTGTGACAGCGGCAGCAAGCAGCACATAGGGATTGGCAACGGTTGCAGCGGCAGCAGCCTTCAATGCTTTTACCAACCCTTGCTGGGCAATGGTGAGTATCTTTGTCCTTGCGGCAGCGATGGCTTCTGAATTGGATAGCGTGATACCAGCCGCAGTAGCCAAATGCTTTTCTACGACGGCTTGTTTGAGTATGATGTTATTGGCAGCCTGCAATGCGGAAACGGTCATAAGAGCAGTCTTGTATGACCCGTATGCGGTAATGGCAACAGCGATGGCTTCTCCTACCTTTTCGTAGTTTTCGACAAGACTGGAAACTCCGCCTAACGCAGTATTGATAATGCCTTCATTGTCTTTACCAATCTTGTTGAGAATAGTGGATATGGAATCCTCGATATTGCTTATCTGACCGGAAATAGTCTTTGACTGTTCTTCCATAAGACCACCGAACTTGCCGCCTTCGTTAGTCATGGCTTCGATGGCTTTCTGTACTTCAGGGAATCCGACTTTCCCAGCTGTGACAAGCTCTCCAACTTTGTCTTTGGTTACACCGAACTGTTTAGCAAGCTCATCAGCCAAGGGGATACCTCTGCCTTGGAATTGGCGAAGGTCTTGCGTGAACAGCCTGCCTTGTGTCATAGTAGTACCGTACAGCCAAACAAGGTCATTCAAAGGTATGGAAAGACCTGCTGCAATATCACCAAGACGAATAAGCGTTGCATTCACATCCTTGGCTTCTGTCCCGTATGCGAGCAACTGCTTTGCTCCATTGGCGACGCCCTGCAAGTCAAAAGGAGTTTTGGCGGCAGTACTTACCAATTGCGACATCAGTTCGTTGGATTGCCTTTCGCTTCCAAGCATTGTTTTGAAGGCTACTTCCAACTGCTGGAACTCGCCTCTTACACGGGTGATGTCACTAACGAGCTGTTTCGCTCCGAGGCTGACACCAAACGCGGCGGCGGCGGTGGTCATTCGCTTGAACAGATGTTCAATACCCATCCCACTTTCTTCTATCTGCTTGGATGTTCTGCGAACTCCGTTCCTCGATTCCTCCAGTTTTTGAAGGAAGTTGGAATTGTCTCCAGTAATATCAAAATGCAATCCTCCCATATGTCTTTTCGATTCAATTGAGTACCATACTGTAAATATGGTTTTGGCCTATTCCTCTTGTGTGAAAATTATAATCACCGATATTTTTTTACATAGGCTAAAAATATTGGTCTATTTGTAATATTTAATCTTCTAACAGCTTCCGTATCAATTCTGCATTCTTCGGGTCGTCAGCATTGATATTCTCCTTATCGTCAAAAATATTGAGTTTCTTTCTTTCCTCTGAAGTAAGGTATATTGTAGTAATGGCATCAGCCATCAGCATCCTTAAGTTCGTATGGCTGATTCCCCACACAACATAGTCCATCGTCCACCCGTAGCGTTGGCAGGCAAAGTCAATCAGTGTACCATAGGTGCTGTTCCCTCCAAACGTAACGCTTCCGCTGTCATTCTTTATATCGGCTATGCGCTTCCTTTCTTTCCGTTCCTTGTCTATCCCCAAATATTGAGTGTAGTACTCGATATTGTCCCCGGTAAGCACAAGCATAAGCAATGTTGCCAGTTCTTCGGAGTCAAGGGATTTGGAAAAATAGTTTGAGCGTGACTCTACTTTGCTGTTGTTGAAAATATCATCTTTCTTTCTGAATGTATAGTATGACAATATGCGGCAGACAATATCTTTCTTGGCTTCCGATAGTCTTAACGCTTCCATATATGGATTTGCGGCTATAATGTTCTTATCTACGTTAAGCTCATCGAATAATCTTGCAAGTAGATATGTTTTACCGAGTGTTGAGGGATATATAAAAAAAGACTGGTTGCCAACGGTAAACCCAAACGGTCTTTCCATAATGGCATCGGCAATATCCATTTCTATGCGGTTCTTATCTTCCATAATAAACAAGGATTAGGGCAGAATGATGGATTCAAACCACCGCCTCATACTTTTCAAGTATGCGTGCTGTCGCTGCACTAATTCTGCATAAGCAGGTTTATCCTCCAACCTGCCAAGGGCGTCTAATTCCGCTTGCCATTACTCGTTTGAAGAACCATCAACCGGCAACAGTGTACTTTGCTGCAACCTCAACGACTTCACCTTCCTTAATAGTGGCAGACGTTTGCGCCGGTTTGGTCTTACCGCTTACATCCTTGTACTGGATGGTGACACTACCTTTAGTCGTAAATACCTGCACACCGCTTTTATGCCAGTCGCTTTCGGTGGATAGTCTCCACATGCCGGCTCCACCATCATCAGAGATGACTACTTTCAGGCTGCCGGCACCGCTAAAATTTACGACTTCATGCTTCACTTGGTTTCCAGTTGCTGGTTTCAGAACATCAAAAGTGTATTTCCATTTCTTACCGTTGTCGGTGTCGAAGGTTTCTTCCATGGACATAGTGGAGCGGTCAATGACAATACCTTCAACTGTAGGATCTTCCGGCTGGAGTTTTACGGCATATTCACCGGGAATAACACCGTCAACATCTTCAACAGGCTTTGCGCGGCCTTTACCTGCACGGATTTCAAATTCAAATGTGTAAGTATTGGCTGCGTATTTTACAGCTTCATTTTCTCCACCTTCAATTTTAGCTTCCTTTTTGGCGCCTTTTGTTGGTGTCAACTTTGTTGAATTCTCAACCGGGGTAGGAATGTCAATCCAAGATGATGGAGCTTTGCCGCCATCACCTAACTTACCAATCTTAATAGTGGGTTTTCCCCATGATAGTTCCATACTTTATTCGTTATTTACTTTGTAAAACAATTTATTGTTTATGAAGTGCTCATCTTTGCCGTTCACTTCAAGTACCCTTTGTTTATCAAGCGTAAAGCGGTAATTTTCTCCACGCCCTACTTCGAGAAGGTTATATGCAATCTTACACAACTCACGCAAGCGGATTGATTTTTCTTCTGCCTGACCGTTACGCATATCATCAGGGACATAGATATTCACATTTACAAAAGCTTCCTGCATTTGACCAGCTTTATTGTCAAGGATAGAGATTACAATATCCTCTTTGTCAGAATTGGCAGGGCGTTTTGTTTTCTTCAACTTCCCGGTAACAGCCTTTTCAAGAGCAGAGCCTTTGATGAATTTGTAAATATCATCCTTGATTTCAATGTCTGACTTCATCATAGTGCGAGTTGATTTTTGAGTTTTACCATCATCTTAGGAAGTTCACCTCTTGCAAATAATTCAGCGGAAGCAAGCACATTTTTGTTATCCATAGCCTCTACAAGTTCGGCATAATTCATCCCGGCAACGACTATAAGGGCGTAGCCGCTTGTATGTTTCTTCGCAAGTTCTTCTGCAAGTTCTTTTCCTTCCATTGGCCCATCCGTACCATTCTTTACTTGGTTAAACTCTGAATACTTGATGATTTTACCGTTGTGAACGATTACATAACCAATGGAGCTACGCAAGTTTCCCGACTGGTCGAACCAGCTTGCTTCCTGCGGTCTGTCCCTTGCCTCTATAACGCATTTCTCACCAAGATATGCCAACGTTCGTATTGTAAGCATTTCCACACGCTCGGTTTCTGCTTGTATGGCTGCGTTAATTTCGCTCATTGGCGTTGTCATTCTTATACCCATAGCTTCGTGCAAAGTTGATAGCGATGAAAACCTTTGACCTTATACTCAAGCTCAATACCTCCTAGAAGGGATAGTTTAATTTTATCGCCAATGGCAAACTCCCTACAATCAGCATCAAGACGGATAACGGCCGAATACTTCCTTACCACGCCATCCTCAAACTCCCTTTCCTCCGCTTTCCCGTTCGGAACATGACGGCATGGAATGCAGCCTACGTAACGGCTCTTGCCTTCGTGGTAGTCTCCATTATCATCCTCATATCCGGGGGTGGTCACTTGGTATTGAAGTCTGTGTGGTCTATGGTCAAGTATCATTCGTTATCCTCCTATATAAACAATAGGCTCTCCGGTCACTTTGTCCGCTTCACCTATTGAATTGTAGATTCTGTTCGCCAAAGTCAGTATCTTGTCCTTGTCAGTCTGACTGAAAGACACATCGCCTTCCGTGAAGTTGGGGGCTTGGATAAGACTTATAAGGCAATCGGCAACAGCACCTTTGAACTGTCTGCTTTGGAAGGTATCAATGGTGCATTCGTCACCACCGTTAAGACCTCTTTCAAGCAAACGGTTCTCGAAGAAGCCACTACTTAGTTTGTAGTGGACTTCATCTTGCAGTGCCTGCATTACAGTTTTCATAGCTATTCAGTAGCTTTATGGGGTTCTACTGCCGCTTTCAGGGCTTCTTCTTCAGCGTCATTCAGTTCGTTGACACGAGCTATTACCTTGTCATCGGCGGTTGTTGCAGTCTGTCTGCCACCGGAAATCTTGTTCAGTTCAACAACAAACTCGGGCTTCTTGTAAGTTGCTCCCCAAACGGTGATTTTCGCATCGCCACTGTCTTTGGACTCTGCTGCGGTGTCAACTTCTTGTGCTTCGGAGAAATCGTAAACGTAAATCTGGTCCACATCCTCGATAATAGGGGCTACAAAAGCCTGACCGGAAGTTATCTCTCGCAATGGGTTTACGAGCGAGTATTTGGATATCAGCTTGAAGGTATCTACAAGCTTGTAAATAACATTCTTGACAGGATTGGTCTGCTCTGCCAATCGCCCATAAACCAAAGTCCCGACAACTTCATTGCAGATGAAAATAAGTCTGTTGGCGTTCCAGGGTTTAATAGAACGCTTTTTACCGTTCTCTTCAAAAATGACAGAGCGGTCAATGATTTTAAACGTGACGCCACCGTTATCATCAGCAAAGGCCTCGTTGAATTTAGCACTGGTAGGAGTGGGAAGAACCGTATCCGGAGTGAATGATTGTCCGGTATAATTAGCTACAAGTTCTTTTGCTCCTTGCGTCTGTCTTAGTTTGTCGTAAGCGGATTTGGCAATGCAAATCTCAATGATTGAATTACCATCTGCATCAGCTTTGGCAATAACCCGTTTGATGTCCTCAAGAGAAATTTCATCTTTTGCGGTGGCGCCAAAGGTGTTTTCTTTCAAATAGTTGAAGTTCAAACGCAATAGGGCATTGGGGGTATCCTCGTCCTTAATGGCTACATATCCGTTGGATAGAGCAAACAGGAAGTTGTATTCATTCCTTTCATCAATACCGACTGAGCAGGCGACAGCATCATTGGCAAGTTTGCCAGCGATGACTTTTGCATTACCACCCTGCGCTTCCATCACATTGATGTTATTAATGTCCGACTCTTTCAGGATTTTGGCCATACCGATTTTGGGCAGCTTTCCGTTGGCTGATGCAATGCTATCACGGCTTTTAACCGGCAGTTCGGAATCTACAGCCACGAAGTCAGCTGCCACATAGGTCGTATTGACAGAAGTGCTTTCCCATTTGTTGTCCGGAGAATATTCCGTACGCAACATAGCATTATCTCCCTTGTGAAGATAGGTGAGTTTTTTGTTTCTCTTGCCGTTTACTTTTTCGATTAACCGTTGCAGTTTAGGGAAGAATTTGGCAACGTATTTTTGAAATAATGACTCATTCATAAATTATACCTCCATTTTTAGTCGTGTTCAAAAACAAGTGTCGGAATAGCTGCTTTCAGAGCCGCTTTGATTGTATCCAAAGGATAGGGTCCGGCAGCATCGTTTACCACTCCAGTGTGCATGATAGACACGAACGGCTCTTTTGCTGATTTGGTTGCATTGCATACACCTACATACTCATGTTTTCCCGGCAATGCCTCATAGGCATCTCCGTTGGAGTTTACAGGCATAGGCTTGTATGTGTCGGATTCCGTATCACGAATAATCACATGCCCTGCACGGATAAACTCTCCTTTGAAATTGCTTACATCCAAAACTTTACCGCCTTTAATACCTGCTACGTATTTGCGGATAACAATCGGGTCGTTTCCGAAACCGAAAGATTCAATAGTACCTACATCTACTGCTCCCATTTTTCATTTGGTTTTAATTGTTACAATAATTCAGCCATTTCGTCAATTTCATTATCATTGAATGGCTCTTCTTCTTTGGACTTACCGCCACTGGCAGCAGGGGGAGTTCCCATAGTGGAAAGTCCGGCATCTGCGCGTTCTTGATTGTAAGCCTTTAAATCCTCTTCAACTTCGGAGTAGAATTCTTCGAACTCTTCATCGCTTTCAAAACTCATTTTAGAGAAACTTTTCAGAGTACGGGAGCCAAATGTGCCAGCGTCCTTAAGGAGAGCCTCAAGTTTCGCCTTTCGGGACGTCGTGATTTTGTCTCCTTCCAATGCAGAAATTTTACCAGTCAAGGTTTCGATGGTTTGCATCATTCCCTTGGCCCATTCCGGTGCATCGTCATTCTTTCCTTTGTTTTTGGGATTTTTCTTGTTTGAACCCGTCTGGCGATTGGTAGTATTCGATGACTCATCGTCATCGTCGTCATCGGTTTCGTCGTCGTCATTCTTTTTGCGATTTTCTTCGATTACTCGATTGGCGAAAGACTGGCTGACTTGTAGATAGGGAAGAACCGCATTAATCGCTGTATCAATCTCTGCGTTTACATCCTCGTCGGAGGCATCATCTGCGGAAGTTAGATTGTCGGCAATCTTGGCGGCGACACTCATCAATTCCTTTTTGTTGAACCCGAACGCCTTCACTTTCGGTTTCAATCTCAACAAAACTTGTTGTTTTCTGTCCATTGTACGTGAATTTTAAGTTAAAAAATAGCCTGCATAGCACGCATGCCAGCAGACTATCTCCGTAGAACTTAAAAACACTTTTTAGAGCAATGTATTTTCAATTCGGTTGTGCTAATTGAAAGCAAATCACAACGACAAGTTCTGTGGCATGTAGCTTCACATGCTTTGATGCAAATATACACAATTTATTTGAAACTCAAATAAAATTAACTATATTTTTCCTCATTATCAAAGTTATAGTATTCCTTCAATGCAAAAAGAAAAATAAGAACTTTCTACTATGGTACAAAACACGCACGGCACGCAAGTAATCTTGTACTCCGTGTTATGAAACTGAATGTATCTGTATATAAGCCGTTATTATTTAAAATATGACGGGTTGTCCTTTAAAAAATATGGCAAAGTTCCCCTTCTCTTTGTATCTGCTATGCGTTGGGAATTTGTGCCAATCCATTGCTTAAATGTATTCGGTACATCCTTGACTTCATTCACACTTTCAGTCGTAGATTCACGTCTACCATCCCATTCCCAAAATTCTTCTTCCGTTTTGAGGATGGGTATTTTATAACAACGGCAGGACGGGTGCCAGCCAGTCCAAACGAAATCTTTCGGGTATTTACCAGTCAATGATTCACACACCACGCACGGAAATTCTCTGCCGGAGCGTTTGATTTCATATCCTACAACGAAATCCATCTGTTTCCATCTTTCATTTTCGGCAGTCCGGTAAGCCATGTTTATTTCAGAACGAGCCAATCGGATAGAACGGTATTCACAATCCTTCAAGTGTTCTGCACTTCCATACTTCTCTTTGTAGTCCTTTTGCAGTGACGGGAAATCAAGTAGGTATTTGGAGATTTGCTTGCTTAACGTAACGGCACTGGTCCCTTTCTGAATTGCGCAGGAAATGGCAGCTTCCAATTCTTCCTTATAGATAGTGGATTGTTGCCAGAGTTTAGCCGATACATTAAACCCTCTGTCCCTGCGGTTCTGAAATGCTTTCAAAGCATCAGAATTGGTTTGATAGAGAACTTTGTACTTCTCTTTATCAATAGTGGCGGTATAGGCTTTCAGAACCTTGTCAGCCATCAAATCTTGTACCTCATTGCTATTCTTCCACTCATCAGAAGTACCACGATAGATAACAGAATGAATATCATTGACAAATGCCGCTTGCAAATCATTTATGCGCTTTTGGGTTTGCGGATAGTCAGTAAATTTGAAAGGTATGGGAGTATTGGCAGAATAATCGGTTATTCCAACAATCTTGGCGGCTTCCAAGTTGAGGAATTCGTATATCTGCTCAACAACGGCTGTATATTTATCCAGCCGTTTGCCGAGTTCTTGATACATTTTCTTCTGATTGGGAGTGTTAGGCTTTGCCATACGAAAGCTGCAATAATAACATTGTAACTATGAAAACGAAGAAGATGAAGTCAAGCCATTCACCTTCAAGCATTCTATTACCATCATAATCCAGATAGCTCATTTCTTTTCAAACTTATCACATACATCACTATTCAAAAATTTGCTGTATTTGAAGAAAGGGCATTTGCACATGAAGAACTCACCTCTCCAGTCCTTTTCGTGCCAATCATAGCTATACAGACAATCCCTGCAATGGTATTTGGATTTGAAAATGATTTTCTTTGCCATTATTCCTTTTTAACATACACTTTGATTTCACCAGTGACAGCAATTTCGCCTTTTTCCTTTTCTACTGAATATTCTATTAATCCATTTTTGTCAATGGAGTCTATAATAGTCTGGCGCACATCTTTCTTAATCTCCTTGATGAGCATTTCATCAGCCTTGCGATTAGACCAGCCTTCATCGAGTTTCATCTTCTTTCGATAATCCTTAATTTCCTTCTTGGTGCAACCAAGACAGATGCCAAGCTTCTTCGCCTCGTAGTGTTCAACTCGTTCAATACTACATACTTGTTCTTGCAGATTGATTTTATTGGCTAATCCAACAAGCCATTTTGATATTCTCTTTCTCATAACATTTTGTTTTATGATTATTCTGCAGAATCGAATAAACTGGTTTTTCTCGCTTGCGAAGTTGCCTTATCTTCTTCTTGGATTTGCTTAAGGGTAGCTTCAGCGTCTTTAGCGCCAGCCTCTCTGATGGTTTCAAGCTGGCTCTTGATCGCCTTGCCTCCATTCTGCTTGATGAGCATATCGGTCATAGCCGCTTCATCATTCTGTATGAATGGGGTGATGATGTGCTCAACCTCCACATTGTCAATCTCATTTTTCCAGTCTGTATTCATAAGTTTCAAGAACTCTTTGATAACATTACATTCGCGCTCAAAGAACTCTATCCAAGCACCTGATTCATCGCCTACCTTCAAGTGGGCATCAGACAGCATCATTTGTCTCGCATCAAAACCGATGTTGCCGAGTGACTTCATATTTTCAAATGAAAGGTCGGGCATCTGCCCTTGCATGAAGAATAGTTTGAGTAGGGTTTCTACGTGATACTTCAACGCTTCAATAGCTTGCGTCCATGACACATAAGCGACATCACCACCATTCTTCAATCGGAAAAGCCTCCGTGTTTCTCCCTTATCCTCATCGCCAACAAGTTCTCCTGTTACCTTCAAGACGGGTGCGGAATTATAGGCTATCACATCAGAGTTGCGTGATAAGGTATATTCGATTTCTTCACGGATATGTGATAGTCCGTGGTATATAGGCACATGACGGAAAGCGTAAGCACCGGGGATTTTCATTAATTTAATGGTTTGCGGCTCTATAACGGCATTCCATTCTCCACTTTGTTGCTTCCATTTATAACGGGCATTTGCTGTGTATGTTTCAAAGAATGTGACTTCTTCATCCTTCACTTTTTTCTTGTATTCAAATGACATGGCAAGCATATCGCCAAGTTCATCAAAGAGAGGATAAAGTTTTACTCCGTCCATTGGGGAGTATGTCTTGCATTTCAGCTTGTATTTGCTATTAAAACCATACAAAGCATTCTGCTTCTTCACAGCGTACCAAATGGTAAATATCTCGCAGGATGCAAAGTAAGCATTGCCACGCTTGATGTTCTCACTATCAATACGGGCATACTTATAGATTGCTTCAATGGCTTTAGCTATCTGCTGGCGTTTCTCGTTATCCTCTACGTTATGAAATACTCGCCTTATGGGAATGGCGAACATAAACTCGGTAGTCCGTTTGGTGAGTAGTTTTTCCAATCCAAGATGGATGCGTGAGGCACGCTCGACTTGCCCATTAGACTTTACTTTGTCTTTGCGGTTTTCCTTGTCTGTCACGATACGATGTTCGGTTGGCTCATAATCTTTCATCAGCTTGCTCCATTCGGGAACATCTATTGACTTGTTTTTCAAATCGTCAATAACATCTGTAATCGGTCTTGAACTATCAAGAATTTTGGTAATTTCGTCCATTACTGTATAATTGTACGGTATGGTTTCATACCGTTGTTGTAACATTTATTTATAGAGGTAAAACATTAAGATATTTCCGATAATACAATTTAGTCAATGTAGACTTAAGGCTGTTATAGTCTTTGATAAAGCCTAAGTCTATCCATTGGGCTATCTGTAATTCCAACTCATACAATTCACGTATTTTTGCTTCATCTCCAATCTTGTTGCGCATTTCCGATTCATGCTTTCCGTACACGATGATGTTGAGAGACCTTGCCAGGTCTTTGACTTTTTGTTTGAATACGCCCTCCGGCAAAATGGAACTGACAGCTTTGCACATAGACGGATAAGCGTCACCAGCGAGGTTGCGGAATTTAATCATTTCGTCTTGTACGAATTTCAGTACCTTGACTTTAAAAGTTGGATTTAACCACATGGCAAAATCTAAAAACATAAGAGGCGTCATGTATGTACCCCCGTTTTTACCTCTTGCCACCACAACGATTGATTTTGGAAAGTCTTTATAATCATTGCTTTCCAAAAGGTGATTATTCTCACCTTTAAATTCAGGCTCATCCAGTAATGCTTTTACGAACTCTTTGGTTTCCTTTAACCTCAGATATTCTGTAATCTTCTTTTGATTGGTTTTATTGGATTTATTCCATTGAACAAGCAGACTGGTGCAATCAAATTTTCCATCAATGGTACGTTGGCTTACTGTGAATTCACCCATTTGGCGAATCATAATTTGGTTCGTTTTCATAATAACGTCTTCACGTCCGAGAAACGTTCCGTACTCCTTCATACGGTGATTGATTGTAAATAATTGCTCCTAAAAAGAGACCGGGCAGCACATGACGTACTACCCGGCAACGTGAAGGAGCACGTTAACTTGAATGTTATAGTGCAAAGATAATATATTTATTTGAAACTCAAATAAATTATTGACTATTTCAGAGGAATATTGCAAAGGACTTCTTGCGCACATTCTCCTCTCAAGTAATCTACAGTGATGGTAGCGATGGATTTTGATTGCATAGTTTTCAGCTCATCATATCTATTGAAAGTGACATCATTATTTTTAAGAATCTCCAGTGCTTTAGTATATCCTTCTTTGACAGAAGCATTGACAAACTTGTTTATTTTCTTTTTTTGCAATATGGCCTCTATCTTATTGATAGTATCGGCAATATGCTCTTCCTGCGGAATGGGCAACTTTTGCCCTAAGAATATTGCCATGCGGTTTAAATCTTGCTGTTTCATAATTCCCATATTTAAATTTATACAAATTATAACATATTTCGTAGAATATCCTCATCACTGACAGCCAAGTAATCCCACGGAAAGAATGTATTGGCGAGTGAATCAAACCAGTCTGGAGAGCGTTTGATACGCTTCTTTATATCTTCTTTCGGCTCAATGATAATACTCCCATTACTCATAAACTTCCAATGGGTTTCTGTAGCCTCTTCCATAAGCTTGTCACAGGGTGGAAGAGCTGCACCAAACCCATTCTTGGGATTAAGCCAATCACGCACAGCCCAAAATAGATAAGCCCGCATATTGGCAAAGGTATATTCTCCAGTTATGTCATGTAGCCCACGTGCGCTTTCTGAAAATTTGCAGGAATAGGCATTGTTGTAGCCAAGCTCCTGCAAACGGGAAAACACACCAGCACCTTCTCCAATGGTGTCAATAAAAGCCTTCGTGCCTTTCTTCCCAAGATGCTTGGATATCATACCGGCTACGTGCATGTGATCTGCCGTTCCAGCGGATTGATGCGCTTCAAACTTGCTGACATAGTTGCCGTATCTTAGACACAGCACACTGTCGTCACGTCCCATACCTGCAACATCGACACCAAGTTTGCAGCTTTTCTTTGGAACAAAACCGTCCTCTTGCAGTTTCCTCCAATTCTCGTTGGCGATTTCAATCCATTCGTAGGGGATAAGTACATCTTCCGCTACTTTAGGGAACATACCAAGTACTTTTACGCGGAATAAGTCATTGGGTCTGTACAGACAGCCTTCCCATTTGAAATCACCTTCGCCTTTGTTGAAGTCCTCTTGTTGGATAGGCGAGCACCAGTTCGATACTTTATCCTTCACCCATTCATAATCCACTTGACCGGGAATAACTATTTTTTTGCTTACGACATTCTCAGCATTAAGGGAGCTTAATCTGAATTTGGCAAAACGGTCAGACTTCATGGCACGGGCAGCGTAGCCGGTGGTTACGTTTGGGTTAAACACAATAAGCAAACGTGAATTTCCCTGCAAGTTACCTTCGATGGCATTGTAGATAACTTCTGATATACCGGAGGCTTCCGTGACAACAAATAATGTGTTTACGGCATGGAATCCCGACCATGCTTCCATATTGTCATCCCCTGATTTAAAGCCGGTCAGAAACCATTCTTCATAGTTGGTTCTGATTCCTGAAGATAATAAACGACCAGGTAGGAAACCTGCATTCCGGAATAGCCTGGAAACTTCCGGTATCATAATATCCTTCACTTGGCGACCGGACGGAGCTGTCATTGCAATTTTGGTATTCTTTACCAATCTCCCGTTAACCCATCGTGGAGTAAGATACATAAAGCACATAGCGGCACAAGCGGCACAGAAATCCTTGCCACGGGCAGTCCCGGATGCTACAGCGGTCATTCGGTTGTATTGAACCGAGTGAATAATATCCTGCTGTTCCTTATCCAAACGCGCTTTCAGCACATCGGAACAGAACTTGCACCAATCGTCTCTCCACGCCTGCATATACAAGGCAGCCTTGTCGCTCAGATCCATTATTCTTCTATTTTGTCCGGCAATTCTTTCATCAAACTTTCGAATGGATTGACATTGACATCCTGCTCGACACGCTCAACATAACCACGCTTCTTACCCTTTGTTTTCAGATAAAAGATTATCGCAGTCAAATCATCATTGTTGATTGCAGATAGCAATTTAGATTCGACAACATCAATCGTTTCTTCCTCAACTTCTTCAGCGCGTTCTTTAAACTTGTGGTCACTTTCTCTCCACTTATAGTAACAAGCTCTTGTTATGCCAGTTTTTTGGCAAGCATACGAAACAATTCCATGACTATCACGGAAATGCTTCAAAAACAGTTCTTGTCTATCTCTCTTTTTCATATCAAGCTAACTTTACGCAATCAATCCTCCAAGACTTCAATGTGATGGAGGATGATTGCAAGACTAATCAAACATACTCATTTGTACGCCACCTGAATCAAGTTCTTGAAGCTGTTCTTTGGTTGGCATTGGTGCAACATTGTTCTTGTCATAGAAGCCATTCTTCTCGCAATAGAAAAAGCGGCTCCAATCTAATCTGTCGTAATATCCTTCAACGCATGGATAGAGGGCATTTTGTTCGTCGCGTATCATGTCGGCTTTCGTTTTTCCGGCACGTTTACCTTGCCACGTATGGCAATCATACACATAGCTTGGTATTCTGTCAAAATTGCGTTCGCATTCAGCTAAATCGAGTGTCTCACGACAATTCAATAAATTACAGGCGAACCAGTCCGCATCACGATTTTTCCTTGCCCGAAGTAAGATAGTGACCGCACGAGCTATAAATAAAGGCTGTGGATTCATATCATCAGCTTTGCGTAATGCTACAAGTTCATGTGTTACGCAATCCCAGCAATCTTCGGCTGAAATAATCATCAGCCTATTCCAAAGATGCTTACGGTATCTTACCATCAACTGGCAAGCTGCATATCCAGCATAGGCATCGTGTCCTCTACGGATAGCTTTCTGCAAAAGAGAAAGCATTTCAAACATATTGTGTCCGTTCTGTGTCAATAATTGAGGTTTCATGTTGTCGTATTTATGCGATTTCGTACTTTCTTCCGGGATTAAGTTTCATTAATCTTTGGATAACGTCTCCTGCATTTTTTTCAAAACCTATAAACTGGTAAAATGTAGGTTTTGCGTATCTTGAACCGTCCTTCTTAATAGAATAAACAAATGCACCTTTGGGCAAACCTTTTGAATTAATATACTTTGTTCCTTTCATCTCTTTTGTATTTTACTTGTTACTAATAGGTGTTATTTTGATATTGTAAAGATACAAATAAATAATTGATTTACAATGGTTTACATCTTTTGTTTTCGCCATAAAATCAAGAAAATCAAAGATTTAACTATACGAAACTATTACTCAATCAGAACACAACATCTTTCATGCTAACCACGTTTCTGCATCCGTAAGTGATAAAGTCATTGGTGGTATTGTACGAATACGCACCGATGTTTCGGATAAGGATTTTGTCTCCGATATTTGCAGGACCGCTATACTCTCGTATCAGATAATCAATTTCAACACAGGAGCATCCGAAAACGGTAGCTTTATCTACATAATTCTCTTCTTTACCATAGTGCTGATAGGATGGGCTTTTGCAGATACAGGAAGCTCCGACATCTTCACGCTTAGTATCAAGTACTACAAAGCTCTTTCCTTGCACTTTCTTCACTCCGATAACGGTAGCCAACAAGTGCATGGCATTTGAAACGACCGGTGTTCCGTCTTCCGTAATAAGCATTTTTTCACCATTCGGATATGCCTTCGCCATTTCAGAACCAATAACTTCTGCATACTCTTCAAATGTTGGTACATACTCATTAAATTGCTCCTTAAAAGAATCATCCATACGACCAAACATATTGCCACCAATATCAATTATGGAAGCTCCAAGCATATCGGCAAACTTGATCATGTTCTGTACACGTTTGCGGAAATATCCCAAACTGCGTGCTTGACTGATATGGCAATGCACAGACTTAATCGTGATAAATGGATAGTTTTCTTTGTTCAGCAGAAACTGAAAATCTTCTCCTGTAGTATCAAAGCCAAATCGTGATATAACTCCATTGCCAATATCGAAGTTTAGACGTACCCCTAATTCGATATGACGTTGCTTTGCATTTGACCAATCAACGAAATTCTTGAACTCGTCCAAATTTTCAATATTCACAATACCACCATTCAAAGCTACGTTCAGTTTATTAGCAAAATCGGGTATAACTCCATTGTAGATGATGTCCTCATCGCGTACTCCAAGTTCTTTAGCGTAATGGTATTCCTTTGGCGATACTACTTCTGCATACTCGCCAAGTTTGTCAACAGCTTTACAGAACTCTTGGTAGTAATTCGTTTTATAACTATACCCCATGTGATAATTGGGGTAGTATTTGTTTACCGCCTTTCGGAAGTCGGTAATATTGCCTTTAAATACCTTTATATCGCAGATGTAGGCTGGTGTTTGAATTTCTCTAACGTTTAACATTTATCTTTGCTTGGTTTTTCTTAAAATCATAATCAAAATACTTCCCCCATTTATTTTTCATCGCAAGTCGGAATTGATAATTCACTTTTGAATCAACAGTAGTTCCACCTTCCAATTTATCCTTTACACTCATTGAATGAAAATAGCGAGGCTGTAAAATAATTCTGTTCATCAATAGCTCTTGCATCATCATGTCAATATCAGAAGTTGCAAAATCTTTTGGGTCAAACTTTGCTTTGAAGGCTTTCTTATTAATCCATCTGATGCCACCTGGCATACCTTTGAAGCAAAACTCTTGTGTATAGTTGTACAAAGCGAATTGCGGATTATCGCAAGCGAATCCTAAATCCAAGTCATACAACAGTTGTGCGATGCGTTCTATTTCAGATGTAGCTATTTCACGATAGTTCTCAAATTCCGTCTTGATGTTGGTATAGGTGTCCAATCGGTAGCAGAACTGATTCAAATCATCATCGGCTACAAATATCACATCTTCGGAAGTATTCTCGATTATCCAGTATAGAGTTGTCATAAAGCTCCATACAATAGTTCCGTCTTTTAAAGTTGCTCCTTGCGGAATGACAAGCAAGTCTTTCACTCCGGCGTTTCTGTACGCTTCCTCTTCCTTCCAGCGCACGACATAGGTACAATACTCCAATAAATCCTGCGTGAGTATTCTGTCTGGTCGCTGGTAGGACATGCAGTAGATGTTAAATGAAATATCTTGTTTCAAAGTACTTCTTCATTTTAAATCCGACATTGATTTTTTGCTGGTCTTGCTCGTAATCATAGCCAAGCAGTTGCTTGCACCGTAGGTAGAACATATTGCATCCTGCATTGCTTACGAAGTTGAGAGAGGCATTTACACGTGGATTGATTTCGAGTAATGTTACTTTACCGTCTTCTCCAAGTATGAAGTCAAAACAGGCGTTGCCGTCTATTCCCAATTTCTCACAGATAGTCTGTGCAATCTCATAAGCCTGCTCATTGGGCTTGATTTCAGCATACATCATGGAGCCAAATTCAAGGACATATCCAACATAGCCGCAGATATGAGTAACACGGCCTTTATCTGCAAGCACACTCACTGAATAATCAAGTCCTTCTTTATACTCCTGCACAATGACATCGTGGTCTTGTTTGCGAATAATTTCACGAAGTTGGTCATGCGAGATATAATGTTTCTTTCCAAACCGGTGAAAAAGATTAATATCTAAGCATTTTTCATTATCTACCACAGCAAAGCCACGCCCGCCACACATATTAGCCACTTTACAGCAGATACGACCGTTTACCGTTTTCAAGAAGGGTATTACATCACCGTAATCTTTAGCTACAATTTGTTTGGGCATATATTGAGGAAACATCCTCTGCAAGGCTATTTTGTCATTGGCTACTTTCATAGACTCTGGAGAAGTTACAGCAATATGTATTCCATGTTCAGCAAACTCTTCCTTATGCCATGCCATAGCATCTAAGTCAATGGATGTTACAGGGAACACCACATCAATCTTTAACTTCTTACAAAGAGTTAGTAAATATGGGAAATAACTTGGGGCAGTAGCTTTCGGGACAACAAAAGCCCCGTCGCATTCTCCCTCTTGGGGTAAATCCCATTCTACTGAATTGACACAATACACATTAACTTTTGTTCCTTCGTAATTGTTTTTTAAGCAGTCTATCATGTTCTTTACATGAATGTTGCTGCAAGTGATAAGTACATTAATCGGTTCCATACTATCATTTATTATCGGGTACAATCTTAGCTTTCATCTCGTCATACCAAATGGCACGGGCTTTGATTTTTCTTTCCCCATTCTTTCCTTTAGCAACAAGCACTTTCTTTCCGTCAATACCAAGCGCACGAGTAAGGTTAAGATAATCAATTTCATTCCGACATACAATCATAACATAGTCGTACTTTTCATACCGGATAAGTTCCATGTCTTTAATCTTTATATCGGTATTCGGATCTGTCTGCGGTAACTCGAATCCAAGATTCAGATTAAAGTCAGCAGTCCAATCAGCCAGCTTATCCATATCCCAATCTCCTGCATGGGTGTTTGCTTTTATATTAATGGCTCGAAGTTCTGTTTCCGAGTAGCCAATTAACTTTTTGCAAAGCACAGTCTGATTTTCACCTTTATTCGCTTTCAGCGCATTTACTCGTTGGTGTCCGGAGATAATGTTGTTATGTTCATCTATTACGATGATGCCAAAATCACCAAACTGTTCCAGTGATTCCTGCAACTCCTTCGCTTTCTTTTTGGTAATCTTTCTTGGATTACCTATATCGTCTTTCAATTCTGAAAGAGGAATTTCAACTACTTCAATACTTTTTCCCATCCTGTTCTTGTCATTTCCAATCGTTCAACTTCCGGATTGATAAAGCTGCTCCCAACACGCACAAAATGTTTGTTGATAGCATTACTATATGAAGCAACGTTCTTCGGATTGATATAGAGATAGACCAAATCAAGTCCAAGCTCTTCATACGCATATTGCAAGGCAAGCAGGGTGGCGCAGCCTACAACTCCTTTGCGCCATAACTCCTGGCGCATGACACAATAACTCAATTCGGCGGCGCCGTATGCGATATTCTTCAGTGTGATATAACCGGCAAACTCTCCATCGGCAAGAATCGCAAACATATCATTGTGTGGATTGTCGGACGCAATTTTCAAGTACTCCGTTTCGCTTTCAAGCGTTGCAGGTATAGGAGCTTCACTTTTCATGAATTTCCATAGCGCAGGATTGTTCCGCAATTTCCAACTATCCTTTGCGAAACGTTCCGTCATGGGTGTAATTTCAATCTTCATACAAATTGCTCTATAATATCGTTCATACTGTAATATGTATATTCAGCCAGTCGCCCACCAAAGATTACGTTTGGTTCTTTATCAGCCAATGCCTTATATTTAGCGTAGTTCATCAGATTTCCTTCCGTTGGGATAGGGTAGCATGGCGAACCGTTCTCGCTGTAATCGCATGGAAACTCATAGGAAAGAACTGTTCCCTTGCATTGTTTTTTAAGGAAATGCTTGTGCTCAATCATACGGGTATATGGTACATGGCTGTCAGTATAGTTGATTACGGCATTTCCTTGTAGATTATCCACATCTGGCAAATAGGTTTCTTTGAACCTGACGGAGCGGTAATCCAATTTGCCGAACCGATAATTGTAGAACTTGTCTATTGGTCCGGTATAAACAACATTTCGGGCAAGGCTATTTAATCGCTCAGAATCATCAAAAAAATCCGTACCAAGCGCAAAGTTTGAACCAAGCAGCAGACGTGCAATAAACTCTGTATATCCACATTCAGGGATACCTTGATATTTTTCGTTGAAATAGTTGTTATCGAATGTGTAACGTATAGGAATACGTTTCATAATGGACGCAGGAAGTTCCGTACACTTCTTTCCCCATTGTTTTTCCGTATAGCCCTTGATGAATATTTCGTATATTCTTCTTCCAACGGTTGAAAGGCAATGTTCTTCCAAATTCTTTGGACAGTCAAACACGATCTTGTCCCTTTCAATGGCTTCCTTCGCAGCCGCAGGAGTAGTTGCTCCAAATACTTGATTAAAGGTATTCATATTGAAAGGGAGATTGTAAATTTTGCCTTGGCAGTCAGCAAGGGGGGAATTGACAAACGGAACAAACTCACAGATGCTATTTACAAAGTTCCAAACTTTTTGGGAGTTAGTCCTGAAGATGTGCGCACCAAACTTATGCACTTCAATACCATGTACATTTTCAGTGTAGCAATAGCCTCCGATGTGGTTATTCTTTTCAATTACAAGACATTTCTTTCCTTGTAACGTGGCTGTATGTGCAAACATTGCACCATACAATCCTGCTCCGACTATGAGATAGTCATACTTGGGTCTTGTCATCTTACTTCCGGGTTATGTACAACTTCATACACTTTCTGCGTAAATGTCTGCCGAGCATATTCCCGGCAGACTTAAACACAAATTCAATCATTCTTCAAGCTACTTGCAAGAACACTCATGCAATTTTTCGGCTTCTTTCAGTCGTGTCAGATGGCAATTTCCATCACCCCGTAAATTACATAAGCCTTTTGGTCCTTGTTTTCGCTTGACTACTACTAAGGTTTGCGGGAACTCAAGGATTCGAACCTTGTTCTTCGGATTTTCAGTCCGACGCATAGACCAACTTTGCTAAATTCCCTTGTTAGCTAATTGAAGGAAGCAAGACTTGAACTTGCAATCGGATGATATTCCACGCTGTCAGACTGTTTACGTCCATCCTTTTTCACCGCTGACAGACGGCTACTTAACAATACCCTTTCTGTCATTCCTTCAATTTAGCTGTTTTCTCTTATTTCTGCCTCAAAAATACTTAATTTTATTTGAAACTCAAATAAAATAACTCGAAAAATACTATTTTTCGACTTTCAAGGTCTCAACTTTCCAACATTTCATCATGTGATCCGTTTCACGTCCCATATTAAACCATTTGCCTATATAGTTTTCGTGCGCTTCTTGTTCCGGTAGGTTAATGGGAGTAACGAGCCAGTCCTCATTGCCCTGTTCGTCTTTCAGATAGACTTTTACTATTGTTTTCATAACTCTTCAAATTTCCCAAGTTCACATTCTATAATTTCAACTTCACTTTCATTGGTATATAAACCATTTTCTTTGGCGGCATCAATAGCAGCATTTTCATAAAGAAATACACCGAAACACACTCTACTTGATTTTGTTTTCCAAATATCAGTTTGAAACAAAACGTATACTTTATTCTTCATCTCCCCACAGCTTTAATGCAAGTTCATAATTCTTATGTGCCTCATTTACGGCTTTCTTGGCATAAGTAAGAGTGTAGGAGTGTTCTCGTGGATATTTGCCGGACTTCACACCTTCGTGGTATTCTTTAGCTTGTTCCAGCTTATGTTTGTAGAAATCGATACTTTCAGGCATTGAAAGATTGATCGTTTCAGCACGTTTTTCCCAATACTTGGCTACTCTTTCATGTTCGGCAGCCTTGTCGCTGAACTCAACACTTTTGCCCATATTGTTCCAAGAATCTTCTATCATCTTCCGGTGCCGCTTTTCACTATGATGTCCGACTTTGATTGGTTCGCCTAAAGAAAGGAAATCTCTATCTTTGTTCGAGCGATTGAAATACTCATTACTCTTTTGCGCTGCCGATGATGCCCATTCATGCCTGCGTTCAGCTCTTTGCTTCGCCCATTCCTGTACATTGAATCCGTCAGCCCGAACGATGGAGTAATAATAGAAACCATCTTTCTCGAAAATCAGATTAAAAACGAAACTTTCATTTTCTTTGCCGTACTTGGTTGTAACATTTATCGTTTCACCTTTCTCGTGCCTTTCATCGCACTTTGCCAAAAATACATTTGGACAGAATTTGTGATAAGTATTCATTGCTCTTATTATTTATAAATTTTTATATTTTGACATTCTTTTGATATTCAATTCCCAATCTGTTTTCACGCAATTCTCAACATCTTCTAAACTTCCAATCTTTTCGGGTATTGATGAACCACACATATAATATCCGAAACAACCATCTTTCTTATAGATGTATCCGTATGTCGTCCCTGATGGAGATTTGCAGATAGCTACTTTTTCTTTCATTGCTCTATGATTTATCCGTTATACATTGCAGATATCTCTTCTGCTTTCAATTCTTTGGTAAGCTCTCCATTCTTGTAGAAGCGTACAGCAACAACTCTCACCGTTTCTGACAAGAACCGACCACAATCATTGGTTAACTTCACTTTTAGCTTAATCGCCTTGGCTAAACTTCTTGTACGCTTCTTGATTGTGTTTTTGAATCCGAAAACATAATCTTCGGTATCAATCTCAAATGAATATGTAGTGGAATACATCACTCTTTGAAGCTCTTTTGTTAGTTCTGTTACTTTGCTCATTTGTTCTCTTCTATTATTAGTCGTTATTATTTCCAAGAAGTTCTTGTAAAGCAGACTTATATCCGTCCAACGCCTGTTGTGTATATCCCAATATGAATTTTTTATCTGCTGAAAGAGAGTCGTTGTTCAATCCTTTTTCAATAGCTTCAATGTTTGCTTTGTAGTATCTGATAAGTTCTTCTATTTTCATTGCTCTTTACTTTTACTTGTTATTAATAGGTGTTATTTTGATATTGTAAAAATACAAATAAATATTTGATTATCAAATAGTTAAATCTTTTATTTTCGTCACAAAAACAGAAAATCAAAGATTTAACTTTTGGTTATAGATACAAAAAAGGCAGAATAGATTTCTCCATCCTGCCTTAATGCAAACAAATGTTCTATGAATATGAGAACAATAAAATTAACTTCAAACAAATGTAGGCGTAAACTCGATACCTAGCGCACGAGCGATGCGAAAGAAGCTCGATAATTGTATGTCTGCTTCCCCTTTTTCCACACGGGCGATATAGCTCTGTTCCTTACCTATTTTCTGTGCCAGCTGTTTCTGGGTTAATTTCAATTCCTTTCGGCGTTCGCGGAGTATATCGCCATAATACCATGCCATTGCATTTTCATTGAATTTCTCGCGAGTGGCCGTACCATTTTCTCCGTACTTTTTATCAAGCTGCTGGTTGGTCGTTTTGAGTTTTGCCAACTTTTTCTCATCTAACTGTATCATAACGTTAAGTCTTTTAAAATTCGTATTGCTTTGGCTATTTGCTTATTATAATCCTTTGTAGACTTCTTTAAAAATCCATTAAGCAGAATTATTTTGGTTGATAATATGACATTGCTGTTGTCAACCGCAAACAGCACGGTTCTATATTCATTAGAGCCGACCGATACACGCATTTCATACAAGTCTGTTCCATCCAAATGCTTTACATACTTTATGGGCAAAGCATACACAGTTTGTACAAGTTCAAATGTATACTCGAACTTATCCTTTACCCTTGTATTCAGACCATTATAAAACTCTTCAAATTCTTCAGTTTTATATATGGTTCTTATATCGGTGGTTTTACTTTCAACTGATTTCATGATGCAAATATAACTAATTAGTTATAATAAGACAAGCTTTATATCTTATTTCTCATTAAACCTTTTCATTACTCAAATACTTTTCTGTGATTATCTCAACCGATTTGCTTATCATGTAATCCGTATCGATTCCAAGCTGCTGGTAAAATAAAGCGTTTCCGGCAAGGATTTCACTGGCAATCTGCAAGGTTCTGCGTTCTTCTTTGGTGAATCCGATGCGGAATGTGCGGAAAATGGATAATGCTTCTTTCAGATTTCCGGAGCGAAGTAGGGAAGTGGCTTTATTTGTTTTTGTCTGCATAATCTACAGTTTATATTTCATAATCTTCCACTGGATAAAATTCTCTACCTTCAAAATCGTCTGCTGTAAGAACGACTTCTTCGCAGTCAACCATTTCTTCTACCTTATCAAAAGCTAAATCGTAATCTTCCGCTTCCACCTCTACTACTTTGGAGAGGGTTTCTACTACTTTTATTTTGTACTTTTTCATTTCACACCTCTTTTCTGTATTCCAGCGTGATAACCGTCCAGCCATATTAAAAGCTCTTTTGGTGTATGATAACCGCTTAAACGGTGGCATGGTACTCCATTTTCAAATATTCGGTTCCCGGTTTGGTTTGTGTCATGCGCCACAATTGCATAAGCGTTTCGGGTAAACGAGGAACCTGTTAGGTGTATATTGTTTATCTCGCAATATTTCTCTAACTGCTTCAATGCTTGCTTCTGTGTCATTTCTTGCCTCCTTTCTTCAATTCTTCAATCAGTGCATCAGCAAGTTTAACTCCCCATTCAGCAAACCGTGCAAATGTTGTATCTTTAGTCATAACTGGGTCACTGTTAGCACAAAAACCTTGTATGGCTGCTTTTGCAACTTCATACCTGCGTTGTTCCCAATCTATGACCTTATCAAATTCAAGTGCTGTTGCCGGTAGTATCCGACCATCACTCGTATGGTATGCTCCACATGAAATCCTCATCGTACTTGAAGAATTAGCCTCCACTGTTTCTCCAGTAGCTTTAAGCTTTGCTTTCATTCTTTCGTTTTTCATTGCATAAATCTCTTGTCTTCACTTACACTTCCAATAAGCCATTTATCCCGTCTTTCTCTACACGCCTCTAAGGTAGGCGCACAACAAGAAAACAACTCACCGCTTTCAGTACGGTAATCGTACTGGTACATTCTCACTCTCTTACCTCTCAACCTGGTGTTGTAGGTACAATAATTCTCTTTACCGGGTTGGCATACGCTGCAACCTCTTTCGTCGTTAATTGAGTTCATAATCATTTATCAATACTTACTTAGTAATTTGTAAAACATTCGCCTTTTCTCTATGTATTTAAGACCATTTCGCCTAAGACCTCGCTTTGATTTTGATACAGTCATTTGGCAACCTGCAACGCCAACGCAGATGTAATTTGAATGATGCCTTTTAGCTTCTTTGAAAGCCCACCAAATCGCTTCACGACAATATCTATAGCTATCATTTTGAACACCCTCGTATCCTCTACTTAAAATGAAGTGGCCTATTTCATTTGCTTCTTCTTCTGAATAGCATATTGTGAATATATTATTCATCCTTTCTTTGTTTTACTTGTTCAACCAAAAACTTTTTAAAATCATTCTTGTACTGGCTGTGAATGATTTTATACTGATGGGATAGGTTAGGCAATTGTTTGTAACCTTTGCTATACAAGAATTTGGCTACAAGCTCAATTTTTGCACGGTTACTAAATCCTCTGTCTTTGCACATGTTAGTTATACAGACATTCGCCTTGCTGGTAGGCTTCTTTTCAACTGGCGACACATATTCACGTCTGTCATAAGCGTGCGTTCTCGGATAACCGACCGCTTCGCCTAAATATTCACCTGTGATGCAATCAAATTCACCACTAATTAAACTATCTGCTATTTCACCCATAATAATCAATATTTAATGTTTCACATTCAATCTTTCTTCACTTGTATAAGCCACTACAAGCCCAGTTTCATCATGTTGTATGGTGATGTACTTTTCACCCCTTTCTATGGTGGTAAAATCGCACATACTACATAACTTACCCAATACCTTGCCCAGTTGTTTCATCAGTGGGGCTTCGGGGCTGATAACTAAAATTAAATCCGCTTTCATAATCGTGTATATTGTGGTAGCCAGAAGGCTACCGGATTATTATATTTGTTCTTTCAACCACTGACGATAAATTCTGTCACAAATTGCTTCATCGCTTTCAAAAGGACCAGCAAGTGTATATATCACTTGTTCGGGTTCGCCATGAGGCTTAATTGTCACTTCGTATTCGTCTGGCCCACATGGGTTACGTGCTATTCGTTTACAACTAACTATTGCTTTATCATACTCTTTCATAATCGTATATATTTTAATTGTTATTATTGCTATCTTTTAGTATTATAAAGGTACTGATTTATAGGGATATATGCAAATTTTAAAAACTATTTATTGTTTGATTATCAACAAGTTAAACTTGATTTAACTTAAAGCCGGATATTGACATATTCATTTCAATCGCGCTTTGTATGAATACCGTCCAATGATATGTTCAATGCTTTTTTCATGTATCGACTTATTACAATTAGAAAATAATCCTTAACTTTGTTCATACTTTTAAATTGTAGATGCATGAAGAAAATTGTGACTTTATTTGCAGCCATACTTCTGTTATACGGTTGCGGAAGTGTTCCTTTGACAGGCAGAAAACAGATGCTGCTTGTATCTGACTCCGAAGTGCTTTCATCGAGTCTGACCCAGTATTCGGAATATATCAAGTCAGCACCGTTATCAAATAATGCAACAAAGAAAGCGATGGTGACGCGTGTCGGAAAGAAAATAGCCACTGCTACGGAACAATACTTGAAAAATAATGGAATGTCCGGTGAGGTGAAGAACTTCTCATGGGAATTTAATTTGGTTAAGGATGATCAGGTGAACGCATTCTGTATGCCAGGAGGCAAAATCGTTGTGTATGAGGGATTGATGAATCTGGTTTCCTCCGATGACGAACTGGCTGTAGTTATCGGACATGAAGTGGCACACGCTGTGGCCAAGCATAGTAATGAGCGTATGAGCCAGCAGTTGGTTGCACAATACGGAGCGAAAATTTTAGGAGAGGCTCTTAGTGGAAAGTCTGCCGCCATACAGAAGGCTGGGAATATTGTCTATGGTCTTGGAGCACAATATGGTGTGATGCTTCCATTCTCACGCAAACATGAGACCGAGGCTGACCATATGGGACTTATTCTTATGACGATGGCCGGTTATAATCCGAATGTGGCCGTCACATTTTGGCAGAAGATGTCGGCGAGCGGATCGGGTTCAGTGCCAGAGATTATGAGCACGCATCCGAGTGATGCAACACGTATCAGTGACATAAGGAAACATTTGCCGGAGATGGAAAAATACAAGTAAACTTTAGGAAGTTAGTGTAAAATATCTGAGCAAAAACTACTTGGAAATAATAGCATAAAAAGGCGTGATTCCATTTTGGTTCACGCCTAAGCAAGAGGGAACAAGCATTAAAGTGTTCTTATCTTATCTGATGAATATCGCAATAAAGAAAATGAGTTCTGTTTTCATGTCTATTTCTTATATTAAATCAGGGCTATCGTAAATATTACTAACGACTGTCATAGCATGCCATTCGCCTAAAGGTCTCATGCCGACTTTTTTTTCAAAATCGAATTGTAATGCGAATGTAGCAAGTTCTTTGTTCCACAATACAAGAGCTATATGTTGCTCACACATAAGTATGTCGCCTTCATAGATTTCTTTACCGCTCTTATCGCACAAGCCGGTGAACTGCCCGACGGTTTCAGCCCATACGTCGTAGCAGCAACCGTCTTCTGAGGAATATATCCTCGCCTTGTCCGTAAAGATAAGCCCGTTTTCGTCCCTTCCGGCAGTATAGAAAAAAGAGAGAAATCCATATACCCATTTCCCCGTATCAGTACTTTTACCTCTGAATTTTATTTCACGCTTCATAATCACTTTTCCTATTCTTTAATTTGTTATACTCATCCTCAATACATTTATTGATTTTAGCGGCTTCCTCGTACCGTTCCTCTTCAATCAACTTACTTTTCAGCCATTGAAGCTGATTCATATAAATAACATCATCACGGTCTGAAACCCTACGGGTGTATTCCCTTATCTCATTCAGCTTGTCCTCCATGCGCCTATGCCATTTGCTGACCAGGATTAGGACAAATCCTAATGCAATGGCATTGAATAAAGAGATGGAGATTTTAATTATCAGTTCCACGGTTTCCATATCATATTAATCAATCAGTTCAAATTCGTAAACGAAGACATAAGGGTTGGACTCCCACGTACCTTTGCCGGAGACTTTATCTATGAGGGCGGCAAAGGCTTCACGAGGGGTACAATAAGGCTGAATGTCCCCTTTATAATAATAAGCATCCATAAAATGTGTATCTGCACTTCCGCATTGTCCTTTATAAATACCTTCTTTCAAGCAATCTTCATCGGAAATGCCTTGAAGTTTTTCTATCTTGATATTGGTAATGCTGATATGATGGGGCATAAGGTCAGCTTTTGTAAACATAGCATTACTCCATCCTTTTGTATGTGTCAATTTGTCTAATTCGTATTTGTCACAATACGCAGAACTTAATATATCTTTGTACGGCTGGGATATTGCCACTACATCACCAATATGCCATTTCGATTTATTGGCGGTGGGGTTAATTTGGTCTAAACAAATACGCCTTGTTTGCGTTTTATGACGTTTCAAAACAGCATCTAATAACCCAAATTTACGATTAAATAATATTCTTTTCATCTGACCTTGTATTCTTTATGTTTCCTTACTGGTGTAGAAAGTGCTTTTTCATAAGTCCATCCACACATTCTAACCCTTGTATTAACAGTACTTCTCTTAATTCCTATTTTATCACACCATTGTTGCAAATCTAATGTTGTTCCGTTAATGGTTATAAGAATGTTGCATCGTTTATTGTCATTTTGCTCTTTTGGAGTAGCCCAACGACAATTAGATGGCTCATAGTTGCCATTGTGATTTATTCGGTCTATGGATAGCTCTTTTGAATATCCATTGTCCATAGACCAATTATAAAATGCAGTAAAATCTTTCTTCCATTGTTGGCACATTGATATACCACGACCGCCATATCTATCGTATGCAGGATTGCTTTTTGTATAGCATCTTGACTTCATCCCAGACCAAATACGATATAGCCTTGTATTTTTCAATCCATGCTTAATGTTTTTGCTCTCATTAATAAGACACCCACAAGATTTCGTATTACCTGTAGTTAAGGCATTAGAACGAACAACGCAATGAGTTCCACAATCGCAAATACAATCGTAATAGTATTTCCTATCACTGTTAATTTTCCAAATTTTGTTCCTTGTTGTATCATATTGTTTGAGTATTTTTCCTTTCCAATACGGCTTGGGTTAAGCTGTATTTATCATTAAACATTATTTTCTTAGCCATATCATATAAGTTTTAACGCTTCTTGTATTCCTGCTTCCAGTGCTTCCTCGTAGGTATCCCATTTACCACCATCATTCGGGCCTTTAGGCATACAAAGAACTTCCGTACCGTTATCAGCCTTACTTATTTCGTAAGAATAGCCGGATGCAGTGTTATATATGCAGATATGCAGGTCCTTGGTTTCACGCAGCCACCTTTGAGCCACCGATTGAGGTGGAACAGATAGGTATTTATAACAATTATGCAAAGTAGAAACATTTATAAAATATTTCCTTTGTGGAAACCCTTTCTCTTTCAGCATCTTTGCTGTCTCTAATGTTACAAGTTCTTCTGTCATAACTATATAAATAATGCGGTTATTGAAACAATAGTCATAATGAAAAATATCAATGCAAGACATTTCCATATTTTTGCAGTAGCCTCCAAACCGTGTTTCCGCTTGTCAAACTCGCTTAACGCATAATTCAAAGCCTCGTCTTTCAGTCCTTTAAACTTATCATTCAAAGCCTCGGTTATATCGTCTGCGATAACATGCTTCACCTTTTCTGACACGGATTCCGGATATCCTCTTTCCTCATAGTTCAATTCACTCAACAAGTCATGATGAAATATATAAGATATTCCGTTCACTTCGTAGGAAAGTTTGATACCACTTTCTTTGACGTATTTCAAGAACCTTTCCTCAGCAATCTCGTTTACCCTTTCCTGGTTGAATTCTGACTGCTTCTTTATCTCGTTAAAATATTCCTCGTCAACAATCACACAGTTGTTTTCAAGTTTCATTACATATGCTTTCATTCTTTTTCTTTAAAGTGTTCAATCAGTTCGTCTACGGTAGCCTTGTGCCACTTTTCAAATAGTATTTCCGGCTTGTCTTGGTAGTGCATGCCAACTTTCAGATATTTGCAAAGAAACCATTCATTACCATCTGTAAACCATTGATGTATATCTACATCATCTCTCAATGCGACAATGGCGAGAAACAAAGACTCGTTGGTTCCGCAATTAATACTTCCATGTTTTTTCAAAGGATGCCCATTCCTTATCACATGGTTCTCTTGAGAGAGTAAAAAGAACCTTCCATTGTGACACATTATAAAATCATACTTGTTGTCATCATCATCTGCATAATATTCAGGCTTACCATGTGAATAGCCCAAATATTCCAGTTTCTTCCGAAGCTCCGGTGTATTTTTGCGTATAAAGCACGGTGTTGTAAATCCCATAGTTATTCTCCTTTCTTTATAATCAAATTATCGTTTCCATCAAAATCATAACAATCCGGACAATAGGCTTTATCCCAATGCAGAAGCCATCCACTTTCCGTTGCTATATATCTTACGATCTCTTCCGTATCGTGCCACATCTCATCAGCTACACGTCCGCAGCAGTCACATTTGATGTTATAAAATTCTTTCTTTACTATCATGGCAGTCTCCTTTCTCCTTAATCCGTTCCAGTACATCCTTGTTGGCTTCTAGTATCTCATCGAAAGAGGGGATGGGCATCCAATGGGTAAGGCCTAATCTTTCTTTATTAACATTTGCCCCAGTTTCCCATTCACCCAAAGATGAAAGCTGGCAAATAAGGAAGCCATAAGCCCCTCTTGTCAGAACCACGGTATTCTTTTCTGGCAACCGTTCCTTTACGCTTATCCACGGAGATTGCTTTGCCTGCCAATCTGCACCAGCGATAAACGACTTATAACTTTGATGGTGCATTCCGTTAGAAAATGCACCAAGAACAGATGCGTCTTCACAAGTTGAAAAACCATTCTGATGTTTTATTGCTGCTTCTTCTAAGGTCTGTTTCATAATCAATGACTTTTAATTTTCTTGTATTTACCACACTTCTTGCAGAAGTAGTGACGTACGGTGTACCAACTGCTATCGCCCCAATCATCAACAACTTCTACTTTCCTTTCAAATAAGAATTTCCACTCATGGCAGCAGAACCATTTCTTTATTATAGCATCAATTAGGCGTTTCATAAACAATTGTTCTCCTTTACAATTCTACCATCATCTTTCAAGGTGTATATATCCCCTTTATACGCCAAAGCGCAACACCATTGGTGGGCATACTTCAAATACTGATGCAACTTGTATCTATATGGGTATTTCAGCATCTTTTTTCTTATTCTTCGTTTCATTTCCTTTTTGATTTAGTATTTCCCTTTCAATAACTTCTTTTGCATTAAAGCCGAATAAGCCTCTCTTTTGCTCGTGAAAATCCGCAATAGGAATTTCATTGATATAATAGTAAAATGCCTCATAGCCATCTGTGAAATTACGAGCAAGAAATCCATTAAGGTGAGTGTTCATATACTTTTCAATAGCGACTATTATTCTACGAGCATACCCAGGAAACATCTTGAACTCCAGTTGCATCTGCTTGTAACTACAAAGCGGACAACCTACACAACCATGACGGTTTAAACTATATGGAGCATCATAATACTTTGAATATGGCAATCCATATTTCCGGATATAGCTCCAGACGTCCTCTTCCAACCATGTAAGAATCGGAAGAATATGTTTTGCCCCTTTCATCCACTTGCGAGTATCACATTGTTCAGGTTCGTAATTTTCTCGGTTACGACTTTCTGAAGCCCTCATACCTTCAATGTTTCTTTTCCCAATACCGTATCTTTCCTTTAATTGTTCACAACAGAACCTACGTAAACGAGAAGGGAATCCCTTTTCTTCTACTAACTGAAAAAACGACTTTTCTGGGTGCATAATATGAACTTGCGGATAGTTCTTCTTTATAAAACTAATTGTTCCCGGTGGGTCCATTGTGGTATTAGCATAGATGGCATTATATTTAATACCTGCGCGTTCGGCAAGGTCAAGTATGACTACACTATCTTTACCACCGGAAAATCCAAGAGATAACGGCTCTTCACGTTCCATACTACGTAAAAAGTCGATTGATTGTTGTTCTTTTTTATTCATTCTTTCTTGTTATGAGCAAAAACCACCGGTTTCCGCTCGTGTTAATACTTCATGTGCAGAAATGGCTTCTTTTTGCACATGTTAATCTCAATTCATTTTCCTTTTTCTATTCCGCTCGCTCTGTACCTCTGCCATACACATCTTGCACCATGACGCTTTCAGATGGTATTCCTTACCGTTACGACGGGCTGTCCTATCGAAGAACCTGGATAACGGAAGTGCTCTACCGCAACGAGTGCACAGTTTACGCTCCACTCCGTCAACAACCACCCGGTTACGGGGTTTCCTCCTCACAATCTCACATGGTCCGCATTCGGACGCACCGTACCTCCTGCAATATGCAAGTGAGTGCTTGCCGCACTTGGCTAAGGAGGTGCAATCCGAACGGGGAACTGTCTGGTGAATGTTCATACTATTTGCCTTTTTCTATAGATTCTATTGCCAGGAATATCTCATACATCACTTGTGGAACAATCGCATTGCCGTATGCCTTTATCGATTCCTGCCGCCACTTTGAAAAGGAAATACCGTCCAATCCGGTAAAAATCCCATCATCTCGGCTACAAACAGGGGATTGAGTTGGGAAGTTTTTCCACCGTTCTGCAAATGATGTTCTCCTAACACTACCGGGAGGTTGCACAGAGCATCCGTCCTCATTTTCCCGTTTTTTCTTTTCAATGCTTGTGGGGAAACGGAGGGTTGATAATCCCTCGCTGCTGGAGTAGGGAGCATTCCGTGGAAATCCATTAGGCCATTCGGACGATTGCTTCCGTTTCTTCGACTCGCCATCGTTTTTGCACCTGCATTTTTCAAATCCTTCACCCGTTTTGCATGGCGTATGTCGGTAGACATCGGAGTCGGAAGAAGCCCCATCTTCGCGGAAAGTGCCAATGTCGGCCGTTCCTTTGCGTTCGGCGATAGTGACTTGTTGATTCTTCCCGTCCCTCCATCTATGGCTGTCGGTGTCGGGAGCATCCCTACCGGATAGAATGTTGTTTTCCCATTCTCGTTGCATACCTTCAGACCCTGCGTCTGCACGGTGGGCAATAAAGAAGACGCGGTCTCTTCTGTGCGGCGCTCCGACGGCACAAGCCGGAATAATAACCGGTTGGACGGAATATCCTTCACGTTCAAGATCGTTACACACTGTTTCAACGACATATTCCTGCCGATGCAATATTCTTTTTCTGTTATCTTCTCCGAATAGAGTTTCTTCGCTTCCCAACGAAGTTTCACTGCCTGGCTGTACCATCGTGAGGATTCCAGCAACGTTTTCACCAACAACCCAATCGGGCTGAATCTCCCGTATCGCTCGTAGCATTTCCGGCCAGAGATAGCGGTCATCTTCCGCTCCCTTTCGCTGTCCGGCACAAGAGAAGGGCTGGCAGGGAAAACCTCCGGTGAGGACATTGATTTTTCCTCTCCATTCTCTGAAATCTGTTTTCGTGATGTCTTCATAACTTTTGCTGTTTGGAAACCAATAATCAAGTATTTTTCTCCCGAACGGGTTTATCTCGCAATGGAACACGTTTTTCCAGCCCATTATCTCGGCAGCTATTTCTGGACCGCCAATGCCACTAAATAGAGAACCGTGTGTTAATCTTTCACTCATTCTTCTGATTCTTTAGGTTTCCAATCAGACGGTAATTTTGCCCACTCGCGGAACTTGGCGTCGAAGTCGTCCATGTCCCTGAACATATCCATCTTCGAGTTCTCTGTCTCTACGAGTGAGGAGAATTCCAGGAAGTACATGTCGGCGCTCTTGACAAAGCTGTTATGAATCCTTTTCAAATTTCCGAGTAGTAACCCTTTGGCGTTCATCAGGTCTGCCGCTTCCTCCACCAGCATGTTGGCTTCGCAGTTCAGTATGTGTGCGGCTGAAAGAAGGCTGGTCAATCTGTCTATGCTGCCATCAGCCTCGGCAGCTTTAATCAAATCTTTCTTTGGTTTCATTGCTCTTAGTTTTATTAGTCCCATCGTATATGTAAAAATAATCAAATTTTATTTGAAATTCAAATAAAATAATATCTATTTTCGTGTGCTTAACTTAGTATAACTGTCATCTCCTGCGGCTGCTCCCGAGCAGGGGAATGACATTAAAACTCTTGAACCTGTCAATCAGACGTCCTTCAAACCGTTTCTTGAAATCACCGATGTTCAGATTGCTGGTGATATGGTATTTCTTCCCGAACTGCTGGTAAATCTCATAACGCGCATAGAGAAATTCGTCTATCACGCTGTCAAGACTGGTACCGTAGCTCTTCTGATTCTCAGTTTCCAGACCTATGTCGTTCAGACAGATATTGAACGGGGCGGGCTTGAATCCTTTTGACTGCCCCTCGTTGTAGGAATACAGGTCTATGTGTCCGTTCATCTTGTAGTAGTTCATCATCTGTGTTACGGATAGATTTTCAAATACATTCGGGTTCTGTGTCAACTGTAGATAGTCAGCGAATATCTGCATAATGATGGTTTTTCCAGTTCCGGGATTTCCGACAAGAAGCAGGTTCTTGTGCACCTTGTAGCACTCATTAGGAAATACCCTTTCTGCCATACGGCATCCGTTGAAGTAGTAGAGCAGGAAAGACAGTATTTTGGAGTTATGTTCGTCCACTTCAAACTCTCTGAATTCCAGTCCCATGTAGTCATTTCCGAGCTGCCTGATAAAATCGGCATGCGCACGAAATTCACTAGGATTGTTCATGTCGTACTTAAAATCTTGCAGAATAGTCTTTCTGTGTCTCTCCAGCAGATTTCCTATCTGTATCTGACTCAGCTTCGCTGCGAACGACTTTTCCTGTTGAAGTTGTTGCAGTTGTGCTGAAAGATTTTGCTCTTCGTTTGTCATCTTCTTGCTTTTTAAGGTCAATATCAAGCCATCTCGAAAAATGCGACATGGCATCTTTAGGAGATTTTTGGATCTCTCCCTCGTTTTGCAGTTTTGCGAAAAAACGTTTCAAATACTCGTAGAATGTTTCGATAGTAAACTCTTTATATCCGGCAGAACGGATATTCATAACAAATGACTCTATCCACGACATATTCGATGCGAGTTCGTTATAGCATTCCTTCAAAGGCTTATCGAAAATATCCGATGGAGGAAATTCTTCTTGTGCCTGCGCATTAGAGAGAGAATTATTATTATCATTTACATTATCAGGCTCATTATAGTTAGCTTTGTTATCACTTGTTAGATTTGTTACGTTTTGATAGCATGAGTTAGATTTGTTATCACTTGTTAGATTTTCGGTATGCGGCTTGTATCTATTAGCCATCCCTTTTTTACCAGCTTCACTTCTTTTGGAAACAAGGCATTCATACTTGTTGTTGTTGGAATCTATCTGCTTTTTGATGAAAGAAAATGCCATCTTAGACAACGGTTTCAGCTCCGACAGTGTCCCCGATGCAGCATACCTAATCACTGCATCGTACACTTCAAGTCTGACCTCCGATGGATATTCCATAAGCACTTCTTGCCACTCAACATAAAAGACAAAAGATTTCCTTTTCACTTCATTTCCCATTTTCAGTTTCGTTTTGAAATTCAGTTATTTATAGATGTAAAGTTACGTTTTAAATAGGTAATTTGCCAATATATTCAACTGAATATCAATGTCTTAAACATAGTTTATCAGTAACCTTTTCTTTGCAAAGCCATGTCTTGTTTTGCAAAAGAAATTTGCGTTCTGATGTTATCCCCAGCATGTACAAGGGTTCGGTTTATCCGGTCAAGCCAAGTAACAAGCTGATTAGCGGTAACGCTTTGTACTGCAACAAATTTCATGGCAACGGTGGAAGGAACACGTGATATGAACTCCATGTGATTGGCATATACATTCGCTACTACACTATCTTGATAAGCCTTAGCATCTGCAAGGAGCTTGCCTGAACGAGCTAAGTAAACGTTTATATCAGTAAGGCGTTCTATAAGTTCCTTTGGATTGTCGCTTGCGGCCGTCTCTAAAAAGGACTGCATTTCTTCTATCTCCTTTATGACAGGAGGCAGGGGGCAGCCGTTAATGAGGCAGTTGCCGGACCCATCGTTTTTAGGACAATATTTACAGTTTATCTCCATACTTGCTATTCAATTCATGGTTTATAAATTCTCTGTTTGTCATACATCATCCAAATAATCAGTTACTACTTTCATGAATTCATCAAAGGACCGACAGACTACATATTTGTTTCCGGCGGCTTCACATTCTTTCTGCCATTCTTTTTGCGCAGGTCTTTGGTATTCACCAGGCTTTTTCATTTCCACACACAAAGCTCCATAGAAGCGGTTGCTTTTTAAAAGGATTAAATCGGCAACGCCGGGGAGCATCCCTTCATCTTTCATATATGCTCCGTTTCTTGCGCTTCTTCTGGCTGCGTTCGGAACAGCAAACAGCATATCTTTCAGTTTGGGGTATTCCAATCTAAACCACTTTACACAAGCACACTGTATCCTATGCTCATCGTTTGCCGGCTTTTTGTATGATTTAGCTTTGGATGCAAGTTTAATCATCTCCTCGTATGTCATCGCTTTCTTTGTCTTGTGGGGTTACTACTGTATCTTTTCCGGTCTTGTCAACTACGACCTGCTTTCCTCCTACGGTAATGGTTGTCTTGCAGCCTTCCGGGAGTGACTGAATGAAATTACGAACAACGGGAGAGTTGGCGTTTTCTCCAATGGAATCAATAGTCCGTTCTTCTGCGCTGTACGGATATACATCCATGATGGCGGTTTCCGCTACCGATGCAATTTGGTAGTCGGCCATTGTGCCTTTCATGCCCTCATCCAGTTTCTTCACTGCATCACGCAGGTCGGCAGCCTGCACCAATACCTGGGTAGAGGTTTTCTTTTCCGCACCGCTTTTCTCGTCCAGTGTGATGAAAACTAGCTTGCACTTGAACCAGCGGTCGGCAGCTTCCTCTTCGCTGGGGAACAATTCGCTGTAGTTGGCGCGTTTGATGTCAGATACCGTGAATTCTCCAGAAATGAACGGCGTCATTTCCTCAATGATGCGTGCTTCCGCTTCAGTAAAGCTCAACGCGTCAACCAGATAGGGCTCAGTTACTTTTTTGTTCATGCCGTTTTCCATTACCTTTTCGTAACGGATTTTGCATTCAAACCAAGTATGCATCATAATTAATTCTTTTAAAGTTTTATATTCAACGTTTATTCATTTATAGTGGGAGGTGCAGGATTCGAACCTGCATGAGTGGTGTTTTTGCAGTTCACTGATTTCAAGTCAGCTCCCCTAAGATGTCTCGTAGGTTGCCGGCTTGGATATTAACGGTTATCCTAGAATTTTGCACCTTACATCTTGATTAGCGTCTGCCATTTCCGCCAACCTCCCGTTTGCCGCCATATCTTCACAGACCGAGCAGGCGAGTTGAACAAAAAGTTCACTATTCTTCTGTTTCATCTTCAACTATAATTGAAAGCTGACCGCAAGCGGCTCCGTTCTCAATCTCTGACTTTGTTGCTATTGCTACTGCGTAGTCATAGCCCATTTTTTCAAGCTGTTCTTTAATCTCTTTCATGATTCTGTCAATTAAAATGTTTATACTAAATTAACTCCATCGATAATTCCATTGCCAAGTTTGTTTTTCTCTGATATATTGTTTGGATTGATTGGGGACAACTTCACAAAGAAGTGCTTCTTATCAAAATACTTTTCCAGTTTATCCGCATCAAAGTCTGATTCATCTACCAATGTTAAGTTGATAGTGGTTTTCAAGTTACTTTCTGTTCTTATTTGCCCAAGTTCCTCAATAGACATTTTCTTCGGATAAGGAATAAGCCAGTCTCTCTTTTCTTCATCGAAACTATGCAAACTTATTTGCAATGTTACATTTCCCTTTACAAAAGAAAAATCACTACCTTTAATACCAATCGTAGAAACATAATGATGTGTATTCGGGTATATTTCAGTAATCCGCTCAATAGCTTCTTTTACGGCTTCTATGTTTAAGAAAGGTTCGCCCATACGAGTGTAGTTAATCTTAAATTCCTTTGAATCCTTCGGGCAGCATCCAGATTGCTTAATGGCAAATAAAACTTGGTCTACTATCTCGTCCGCAGTAAGATTGCGGTATTTCTTCATATTACCAGTAGCGCAGAACTTACAGCGTACAGGACAACCACTCATGGTTGAAACTCCAATCATCCACCTTTCCGAACGGTTTCCAAGATTTTCGTTATCCAAAAAGTTCTGCTTCCTTCCGATAGCGTCTTTTGTGTAGTACGGCAAGAATGTGTCAGTGGTTTCTACAAGCATTCCATCATCCAGCCGTAGGCAATACACGATACCATTCCCAAAACTCTTGTTTTTTACTATTTTCATAATCATTCAAAATTAAAGTTGTCCTCACCGTCCGATTCTTCCTCCGGCATATCATTACCGAAATCCATCGGTATGAACCAATCTGAAATATAGTCTTGCATGATTTAATCCTCCTTTTGGCTACTTAGCCATTCTTTATAATCTTTCTCGTAATATTGGGGTATTATACCTTTCCTCATAAAGTCTATGTATTCTTGTACAGTACAATCATCCCAATCAACTCCGTTATCTGGTATATCTTCCGTTTCTGATGTACAAAGAGTGTATTCAAATGGATTATACCCACTGTTGAGCCCATATTCTTCAACTATCTTGATTACATTTTCATCGGTGGTTATTTGTTTGATTTCACTTTCAGCCACACACCCGGATATTTCAGAGTGTTTGCCAAGTACTTCACCGAAGTAAACACTGATTTTGTTATTCACTAAGTATTCGACATCTTCTGTATCTGCAATAAATACTCCTTCAAGATTGCCCATTCTTCCGCAATCGAAGTCCATTTTAAATAATGCTTTCATTTAATCCTCCTGCTCTTTTATAATTCTACTAATCAATTCTTTTTCCCATCCTTGAATAAATCCATTTTCATCAATATTCATAATGATGTAGTCGCCATATCCTTCATCTTCCGGGCACATGATGGATGGAACGTAACCCTCATGCTCAACAATGATGTTGTCATCTTTATCCGTAACTGTATAAATGCCATCATCACATACCTTATAGTGAGCTTGTGCGGTAAAACCTTTTTTCCAATTAGTGATAACTCCATTGTCGATGTCGATAATAGGTCGCCAGCGGTATTCATTATCGGCATGGATAAATTCAGTACAAGGAATAGTTGGCGGATTTTCAGAATCACTAACTCCGTTTACTTCTGCATCTTCCCAATAGCGGACACCTGCATCTACTTTCAGGTAGACCGCCTCAAACTCGGTTGGTTTGCTGATTGTAATTTTCATTGTTCTATTTTCTTTTGAATTTTCTTTATCATGTTTCTGAATAGCCTTGCCTTATCTGCTTCGCAAGGTTTGGTAGCGGTTTTGTCTATCAGATTTGCACTATATTCAAGCATTCTGACAATAGAATTCAAATCTGTATTGCATAGGGTATCTGCAAGTTCAATCTTGTCGAAATCAATATTATTATCATTCATGAAGTCGCCAAGAGCGATTATATTTTCACGAGTTGTGGTAACAGTAAAAGTTCTCGTCAGAAGCTCCGGTTCCAGGGCTTTGGCTTGCTCGACAAAGGCAGGTGATTCATTAGTGACATGCTGTCTGGCTCTTGCAAATGGATTGACTGAATTCTGCTTGGCTCGTTCCGCTTCCTCTTTCATCTGCGCTTCTTCAGCAGCCTTTTTTCCCTGCTCTGCCTTGATGCGCGCTTCTTCTGCTGCTTTGGCACGCTCACGCTGCTCCTTCAGACGGTTGGCATACTGGATGGTGGATGCGATATTGAGCGTATCCATGTAATAGGTACGAAGGACATCGAAATCAACACCGAACGTTCTCAATGTTTCAACGTCTTGGTCTATTCTCTTTAGGATAAGGTCTATATCAGTACATACAGCTTTCATACTTACAGTCTTATTCAACCATGCGTCTTTGAAGACCTTTTTGAAGTCAACAAGGTTTGCATTCATTCCGTCAAAGTAGGTGCGAATGTCAGTCAGTTTCTTGTCTTTGTACTGTTGCTCGTTCTGCTTGACTACCATATCAATCTTGGCAGAGCATTCGCCGATAAGCCTTACTGTTTCATTTACTATTTCCTTGAATTCTCCAAAAGGTTTCATAAACTCCTTTTCGATTTCAAGACGTTTGGAGTTAAGGGCTTTCGCTGCTTTGTTAAGAGAGGCTTTATCTTTCTTTGCCTGGTCTATATTCTCATCGGTGTAGTTGGATATATCATACTTTGGCAAAGCTGCCATTACCATATCCCTGATTTGAATAGCATTGGTAGTCAGACTGCCTAATGTCTTTTCACTAACAATCAGTTCGAGATCAGTTTCTTGGATTGCTATCTGTGTATTCATCGCTCTATCGTTTTTAAGTTTATATTCCTAAAAGACTCATGCTGTTCTTTAGTTTTAAGCCATTGGAGGCATCTTTTATTCTTAGGTACAGTCAATTGTGCAACAAGCCCAATCATTTCATCAAATGATAGTTGGTCTGTGCTTTTATCTTCAACGTGCACGTCAAAACAGCCGTTATCTAATTGTTTAATTATAATATCCGGTTTCATCATTCTACACGCTTTAAGTTTCTACTATATTTATCAGCTACACGTTCAATAACTTCTGCATTTTCTTCGGAAAGCCATTCTTTAGCGACATTTCAAGCTATATTTTAGATGCTTTGAAATTGTCAATGCGTGTAGAATGATGCGACAAACGTCCTTCGGTAGGCTTCAATCCTTTGTCGTGAAGTTCACATAACCCGTTATGGAAAAATACGCAGTATTCCTCACCTGCTATGGCTTGAATCATAGGAATAGGAATATCAATAACCCCAATCATCATGCCGGCTCCCCATAAGGTCGGAGCTAACTTATCGGTATATCCGGCATCTATAAGCTTTTCTATATCCTGCGGAGTTCCGAGACATGGAGTATGACATTGCATTTTGCATAATGAACATTTGCATTCGCATGGCTTCCTGCCGGTTTTGCGGATAATACGATGAAGCTGCGTTTCTTTTATTAATAGTTCTCCCATTATTCTACATCAATTAGTTCTTTGACAATATCATTAGCAACATGGATGCGTTTCTCCATTTCGGCAAATACCATTTCATCCGGTAATATTCTTACAATATGAATAGGAGTATTTTGGAAAGGATTGTAAACAACAAAATCAGTCCATTGCGCACCAGTACACATCATGTGAGCCATACATTGGTAGAAATATTCAAATTTGGTATCAAGCAGCGATTTATTGTCGTATATTTCACTTCTATATTTCATGAAAGTACTTTGAATCGGGCATTTGATTTCCAAACAGCCTTTTTCACCGGTTTCTTCATCATAATAATAACCATCAGGGCTACTTGCGAAATGCTCTACAGTAGGATGCTTACATGACCCAGTTTCAACAATATGCCGACCTGTAATTCTTTCATATAGTTTTCTGGCATTTTCTTCCTGATCTGTTCCCCATTGCATGGATTTGGTATTAACACAGACCTGATGCAAATATTTCTCAAACTCGACATCATCATTAACAATTTCAGGATTCATATCCCTTTCTGATGCAACTTGATAAATATAAGTTTTGGCTGTATCGGAGAAATAATCAGTTCTTCCCTTTTTCATTAGCAGTCCGACCTGCGACCCGGTAAAATTACCGAGCCGCTTGCGGAACCATTCTATAGAATGTTGTACTTCCATTATAATAATGACTTTCGAGCAGGTTTATTATTCGCGTAATCTTGAGTTTGGTTTGCGGATTGCTCCGGTTGGGGCCGCTCTTTGACACCTGCGGCTTTTGCAGCAATCTCGGCAAGTTTGTCTTTCGTGCCTTTATCCTGGATTTCTTCATATTCTGCATCCTGAATATCATCGGCTTCTTCTTTGGTGATTAATCCCATCGAGATTTCCGGGCAATAAACACGCTGCCAGAAAGCGGCCGCACGATAACGGAGCATCTGGCTTGGCATTGACTGCCATTTGGAACCGTTCTTCTTGGTCCAGCCTTCTTTTTCAGCCATCCCCATGGTAATCCAGTCACCATGAAGCGGCTCCTTGTGGTCTTTGTCGGACGACTCGTAAGCAATGCAGCGGCATCCGTACTCCAGCGTACCTTCTTCTCCTTTAAACTCATAACGGAGTGGGGAGAAACGACCACTCGCGTTAATAGTGGCAATCAGAAACTTGCTACTGAAAGCAGGGTTGCCATGCACGATATAAAGGTTCTGCATACACATAAGAGGATTACAGCCCATTCTCATAGCCATATCTAAAGCTATTACACAGTTGCCTACGTTGCCTTTGTAAGTGTCAGGCACGATGGTGCTTGTTGTGTACATGTTAGCCATACGCTGCATAATTTCAAATTGTTTCACAGTCTGACCTACTGGTGTCATTGCAAACTCTGCTGCTTGCTTTGCTTGGATAATCTGTAACTCGGTTACTTGTTTCTGTTCTTCCATTACTCTTGTTTTTTAAAGTTCAACAATATCTTGGTATTCCTTGAAGGGTGCAGAGGCGCATCCTTTCTTCTTCCAACTCATATTCGCTGCAATAAGAGTCTCTTTCGGCTATCTGGCTTTTCACTTCGTCAATATCCTCTTTGATTAAAGCGATAATCTCCTCTTTCAGTGAATAGCCGTATTTTGGCAGGTATTCAAGTTCGCTGGATTCAACTTCCGCAAGCTCTTCTTCAAGCCGTGCTAATTCTTCATTCATAACGATTCCCTTTGATATGTTTCGTAAACGATGCCGATAGCTGCCAATATTTCTTTGAAGCGTGCGTTCTGCTTGATGGTGAAGTTCACCAGGCTGGCTTCACTCTGTTTCTTTTCCGCATATTCTGCAAGTTCTTCGTGGCTCATGGCCAACAGTTCCTCTTTTGTTTTCATTTGTCCTACGGTTTAAAGTTGTCAATTTTCAGCCTTGTATTCTTTGTATGTGGTTTTCAACATACAGATGCAACCAATGAACATTATGCCGAATATCACGATTGATACTGCCTTTATCGGAGATTCAACTATCATTGCATGAATCAACATACATAAGGAGCCAAGGCATAAAATTCCGCTGATTATAATCTGTGCAAATTCAAGTATTCCTTTCATAACTTATTGATTATTAGCTATTTTATTTGATATAAAGTTAACTATTTTTACTTTGAGTTCCAAACGTTAAAACATTTAAAATCAATTGCTTAACTTAGTATAACTATTTGACTTTCAAATAATCAATATTTCAAAGAAGCATGTTTTAGTACATCATAGGCATTACAGAACCATTTACCGTTTTGCTTCTGTGTCCTTTTCTCTGCACGGATTAATCCGCTACCGATTAATTTCGTCAGCCTTGATAATCCACCGACAATATCGGCAGCTTCATCGCGTCCAAAAGTCTTGTTGTTGAGGACTATTTTTAAAACTTCTTCATTTAACATAGAACTGAACTTTTACGTGCCTCTGAACCAATTCGATTCGGCAACTCACGTCTTTTTCAGAGGCTTTTCTTAACTTTGTGGTGTCTAATCAAAAAATCAAGAATTATGGGTAACGTTAAAATTAAGTACTTCGTTGAGTTTGTTGTCGCAACTCCGGATGGCGCGAAGGAGGTTTGTATCAATGTTCTTAATATTGTAAGTTTGGAACGCTTCAATAATCATACCTTATTGCACATGGCAGCATCCGAGTCGGGAAAAGGGCATATAGTCTATCGAGTTACAGAGAATTATGATTCTGTAATTTCTCAAATTGAAAATGCCCTGAAATCATCCATTCTGTAAGCATGTCTGCAAGTTCCAGCGTTTCCTTCAGATATATATCGGGATTCGCTGGGGCTTTATGTTGCTCCATGAATGATTGGCTATACATTCTATACTCTTGCGCTTTATTAAAACTCCACCTGCGCAGTTCTGCTTCTTCGATGGCAGATAGATTACGTCTTTTAAATAACTTACCGAATCCAAACATATCCTATTTCAATCTTATAACTTTAATGATTTTCTCTTCTCTGTTCACAGATGTTTTGAGCGTAATACCCATAGTAGTTGACAGGCTTGTACAAATAGATTTTACAGAAAGCATTTTTTCTATTGGAAAATCAGCAGTTTCTCCTTCAGCCAACACTCTAATGGTAGGCATCATTTTTATTTTTTTATTTACCATAAATGTAGTTTGTTAATTTGTTTTCTTATTTTTGTATTGCAAATGTAAATATATTATTGAAGTAATAGAAAGATTTCGTAGAAATATCTCTATTTTATACAAAGATTAACATTTTGGTGGCTATGGGAATTAAAGAACGAATTGTGCTCTTTATTAAGGGTCAAGGCATTTCAAGGGCAGAGTTTGAAAGAAAATCTTGTCTTTCTAATGGGTACGTGAACAATATACGTGACGGTATGGGGGCTGATAAAGTAGAAAATGTTCTAAGAGCGTTTCCGGCACTCAATAGAACGTGGCTTCTTACCGGGGAAGGAGAAATGCTCAATCATCCATCCGATAAAACGGCAAATCAATCCATCAGCGGGCATCACGGTACATCGGTGGCAGGAAACGGCAATAACGTGAATGCCACAAGTGCTTTGGAAAAAGCATTGGAAAGTCTGATGGAACAGCAAAGACTGACAGCGAAAGCGCAAGAGCAGGTGGATAGGTTACTGTCTTTAATGGAAAAAATGACTAAATGAAATTGAATATTAATCATTAAACAATACACTATGGAAACATTTGCATTAATTCTAACAATCGTTTGCTTGGTATTTGGAGTATTACAGATAATCTTGTTCTTCAAGGTATGGAGTATGACCAATAATGTAGCGGACATAAAGGCAATGTACGAAAAGCAAAACAGTGAAATGTTGGCACTGCTGAAAACAATAGCGTTGGGCCTGAAAGAGGACAGACAACACAACAACAAAGAGGGCAAAGGCGATGCAAAGGCGGTAGCAGCAACCGAAATCAAAAAGGAGAGCACTCCAGTACAACAGCCCTCAAAGGAACGTCCTGTCATAGACAGAAGCAGCGAAGAATATCAGCGGAACATAAAGAAGTGGAACGTTTTAAAATCCCGCGGATATATAGAGCAGGCTGTAAGGGAGTATATGGAATACACTGGGGCTGGACTGAATGAAGCGACCGAATTTATAAATGACTTATAAATATTAGGTATGGATTTCAAAGACAACATCCTGCAAATAGCAGAAAGAATTGAAAAACAAAAAGACGCTATCCAGACGGAGGAAGCTACGAAAAACGCATTTATCATGCCAATGATAACAGCTCTCGGATACGATGTATTCAATCCGTTTGAGGTTGTTCCGGAAATGGATTGCGACCTAACAAAGCGTGGAGACAAGATAGACTATGCAATTATGAAAGACAACCAGCCGATACTTCTTATCGAGTGCAAGCATTGTTTACAGAAACTTGATCTGCATAGTACGCAGCTCTCCAAATATTATGCGGCCTCAAACGCACGCTTCGGAGTGTTAACCAATGGAATTGAATACAGATTCTACGCGGACTTGGATAAGGCTAACATCATGGACGAAAAACCATTCTTGGTGGTGAATATGTTGGATTTATCAGATACAGACATTGAGCAAATGAAGAAGTTCCATAAATCATACTATAATGAATCGGAAATTCTAAGCACAGCACAAGAACTGCAAATAACTATACAGATAAAGGAAATTCTGATAAAAAATTTCCAGTCGCCAGGAGACGAATTTACGAGGTATTTCGTTCGCAGCTTGAATGACTGGAAATCAACTTCAAAGCAAATAGAACAATACAAACCGATTGTCAAGAAAACCATTGCGGCAGTTATCAATGATATTATAGCGGATAGGCTAAATGTGGCGATAAGAAATGAAAGTACCCAACAAGGTGAGGATACGTGCAGCGCACAGGCTGATCCGACTACAGAAATAGGATTGCAAGATACTAAGTTGCCGGACGGAATAGTGTATACAGACAAGGAGCGGGGAGTGGTCACAACGCAGGAGGAAATAGACGCATACAATATTATCCGCAGTATTGTACGCAAACAAATCAGTGCAGACTTGATTGTTTACAAGGACTTTAAATCATATTTCGCCATAGGTGTCGGAAATGCTTCATATTGGTGGGGATGTCGTCTGGCGTTTGGAAGCAGAAAGAAGAACATGTATTTCCCGACCGAGGGGTATAAGTCGCAAGAAAAGGTAGAAATTGAAACACTGGATGATATTTTCAAGTACGCCGACCGATTGGAACAAACGTTCGATATGGCGCAAAAATCTTATGAAAATTACAAATCAAAACATTAATAGCTATGATAACTCATTCACAAAAGGACTCCTTTTCCCCCACATTTAAAACAAACGCCATCCCAATAATAGTCGTATTCTGGTAAATACCCACTGCCATCGCATTTATCACAAATGGGCACATTATCCTTCAATATGCTCATGTCATTATTATATAATGGTACAGATGAACGATGCCTCTTTTGGTGGCATTCTGCACAAAGCGTAACTAATGCCGAATCATCATATTCCCAAGGTTTTCGCCCTTGGATATAATATTCATGATGGATGTGGAGAGGTAGAAAACTGAATAATGATTTTGGGTTACTGAAATTTAAGAAGCCAAAATCTAAATAATACAACATACTTTCAATTACTATACATATATGATAATCGCTTACATATTTTTTTATCATGTATTCAATTGAAGCAAAATTGGTATTGCTGATAATCTCATTGAAATGAAATGCATATATGTATCCGTCCAGGGTTTCTTTATCTTCATTAAAGGATAATTTAACCTTATGAACAATAGGTTCCCTATTGTAATGCGGTCTACCGAGTATTTTATCTGCAATAAATCCAAATCTGTTATAAATACTATAACTATCTATTGTGCAAGAATAAAGATTATTTCCAACACATTCTGAAGTAAAAAGGATTAGAGGATCAGGAGTATTAGGAAGAAGATCACGCCAATGTAGCTCATCACAGAATGTCGGCCAGTCTTTGCCATCCAGCCTAACGGGTAGTAGATTATTTAAATCAGCTATTTTCTCTATGCGGAAATAACTTCTATTATGAACACCTCGTTTGTGGCAATCTTGGCACACATTTCCATCTCTAAGCAATATGTGTTGGCACTTATTCTTCCAGTGTTTTGATTTAAGCAACTCAGAGTATTTCTCCTCGGAGTCTATAGGACTACCTTTGGAATTGCTGTTTTCAGTTATCATATAATTAGAGTTTATATCAATTATCATAAAATAACTATAGGTTTACAAACTGCTTTTCGCCGGACTTCGTATGAGACTAAGCAACCAATGTACTCCCATTATGATTGCCAAGCAAAATATTGCAATTAGTACATCCGTATTACAAATCCTTTAGCCATTTCTCTCCAGATTTAGTATATAACCAAATAAGAAAAGCTCCGCCTAAAATAGAACCTAATATAAAAAAAGCTGTAAGAGTCTCCATAATCCCTCCCTATTTTAAAATTTTGTTACCTATTAGAGAAAATATAATAGTAAAAATCGTACCGGCAATTATTAAACTCCAATTTGTACTATTATCCATATTTGCATATATAGGCGTTAATCCACCTAGTACGATGGCGGCAAAAGTTAGTTTGGCAAGGTCATAAAAGAATTTTCCAAGCGTTTCACGTCTTATCTAATCCTTTTCCTTAACTTCCTTTTTTATCTCTTGCTTATCACTCCAATTTCCCATAAGATAGAATATAATTCGTACAAAGAAAAGGGAAAATAAACAAATAAACAAATTGGTAATCAGATTTATTATTTGATTTAAGGTATATTATCCAAAACTATTGCTTGTAATCTACTTGTTAAATTGATAATGCAGACCGCATTCGATTTCAATTCTTATACCCTGTTATATTTGTTATTCAAATAATATTCTTTATTTCTTGTTTTGTTTACTATTTTATTTACCTTTGCATAAAACATTTTCAGATATGAATATATCAAAAGAAGGAATAGAGGTAACCAAACGTTTTTTTGAGGCAATAGATATGCTGAAGGCGCAGAAACGTATGCGTGGACTTCTTACGTTTACCAAAGCCCATGACATCAACTATTGGAATATAAATACTGTCAGGAACCAACCGGATGTCAGTGTTTTAAAGCCGGAATGGATAACATATTTAGTGCTTGATTATGGCATTTCGGCAGAGTGGGTACTAACTGGACGGGGCGGGATGTTTAAGTAAAACACCGAAAAAACGAACCATTTACCCTAAAATAAATTCTTGCAATGTCTTGATAACTAAGCCAATGAATGTGATTTCCTTAAAACCCTTCTAAGGCGTGGGTCTTGCGTTCGAATCGCAACGGAATCACAAGGAAAAAACCGCAAATGGCTAATAAAAAGCTTTTGCGGTTTTCTTGTTTTAGAATTAGAAAATGTCCGCATTTTGTCAGCATAGGTTGTAATGGGAAACAAATTGGAGTATTTGGTTTACATTGCAGGCAAGATTTATTTGCGATACCTGGAGAAAAAATTATCAATCCAACGGACTAGATATACTATAATAACTCCGGCTATGACCATACTGATAATACGTACCAACATAATTTATAGAATTAAAGATTTGTTTTTATGGAATAATAATGTGCAAAGATAATTGATTGGTGGAGAAACAAAAACTCTGGAAAGGATATAAAGATAGGAATTAACGCATATTTTCACGGATATAATCTTCTATTGTAAAATCACTCTTATATCTAGATATTTCCGGATTCTTCTCTACAGTCGTAATGCAACGTTTTTCTTTACCAAGTACCAACCGGTTTAGGAAGCTCAGGATGTCATGACGATTATCCTTCATAGGAGAATAGGATAGGGAATGTCCTATACCTTCCGCTATATAGAAATAGTATGCTGTCTCTTTTTCTTTCAGTTGCATACAGATAAAGTTTGAGCCCCATAGCCCCATTTCCTCTTCTACTACTGCCTTAGTAAAAGGAACCGTGCTGTCGGCATCACCATGGAACAACATAAGAGGACAAGGGGACATTATCCATTTTGGAATACCATTGGCACAGATTGCTCCAGAAAAGGAAATGACCCCTGCATAATTGAAATTGGCAGGTAATCTGTCCGCAAAAGCCGTTTGATTGCAAATCTCATACTCTGCTTGAAGGGCAGTTATCGCACCTGCACTTGAACCGCAAGCTATAATTTGTGCAGGATTTATTTGCCATTCTACACTATGCTCAATTATATAATTTGTAGCATCACCAAAATCTTCTACAGCACAAGTGATTGCTTGTTGCAGGGCAGAAGAGAATCCTTGCAAGTCCGAATACTCCGATTTATCTATATCCTTTAATTGGGTACGGTAATCTGTTGATACTACCACATAGCCGGCTCGTGCCAAAAAATGAAAATAAGAAATGTAATCGGGATTATCTCTTCTCCCGCCTTTGAAACCTCCCCCAAATGCAAAAAGAATGACGGGCTTTGATTGTGTCCCTTGTATTTGATCAATCATTACATACTTGTCCAGTTTCAGAGTATCAACCTTTTTGATGGCAAAAATATATGTTTGCTTGTCAATATGCTGTGCATGCACAACAGTAGCTATACTCAATAATGAGCATGCCATCAAGATAAAAATAAAGCGTTTTCCCATATTCAGTTTATTCTATTAATGCTGCGTGGATTATCTGACCTACAAAGATAGAATAAAACTATAACTAAAAAGGGGAAAGATGACATTTAGACATAAAAAAAGGCTATCTATCCCAGACAGCCAATCTTTTTTATTAACCTTAAATCTAATACTATGAAAAACACAGTACAAAGATACGTACTTGCAGGAGATATCCAAATTTTAGCGGGTAATCAGCGGATATTATAACATGGTTTAGTAGAATATTATTTCCGTTAACTATTAACATAAATAATATTCAATTTAACAGAAGAAGGAATTAATATTCCTCATCAGTGATTGCAAACTTTAGTCATGTCCACTGTAAATCCACCATTGGCGGGTATAAATTTTCCTTTTCTTTTAAGAAATTCTATCAGGGTATCTACATCCATATTGTCGGCAGAGCAGGTGAAAAAACGCTGCTGCTCGCCGAATTTTTGGATAATGGCTTCTCTCAATGATAACTCAGTATAACTATTACCTTCCATCATGTGAAGGACTTCATGTGCATGTAATTGTTCCATAATCTTTTTTTGTGGCAAAGATAATATGATATTCTAAGTATAAGTGTAACATATGTGACAAAGCCCAACACACATATCCGGATATTTGCTTTTACGTAAAATAACACTTGTTACGACTATGCTAAAAACCTCAAAAAAAGTAAAAAGGTTTTGCTTCTATACCATTGTAAACTAACTTTGGGAATCAACTTTTAAATGAATTAAAGCATATGAAAAAATTAATCTTATCTATTGCACTATGTTGTGCAGCTACGAATTTCTTTGCGCAGAATGCTGACCCTGCCCAGTTGGTCAACGATGGTAAGGCTGCTCTTGAAGCTAAAAATTACCAGGAAGCTTACACAAAATTTAGTACTTATCTGACACAAACAAACAACCAAGATTCCGTAATTGCATATAACTGTGGCGTTTGTGCCGATAAGATAAAGAAACCTGCCGAAGCTTTGAAGTATTTTGATATTGCTGTACAGAAAAAGTATAACCTGGCAAATGCTTATATAGGTAAAGCCGGTGCTTTGAAAGATTTGAAGAAAAATGATGAGTATGTTGCCACTTTAAAGGAAGGGCTGGAAGCAAATCCCGGTAATAAGACATTGACTAAATTGTATGCCACTTATTACGTAAATCAAGGTATCATGGCGCAGAAAGCCAAAAAGATGGATGCAGCCGAAGAAGCATTTAAACAAGCCATAGCTATCCAAGCAGATAATGTAAATGCACTTAACAGTCTGGGTTCTTTGTATTATAGTAAGGGTGCCAATACCATGAAAACAGATGTAGAAAAAGCAAAAGTTGAATTCAAGGAAGCCAAAGAATATTTGGATAAACTTATTCCATTGCTCTCTGCAGACAAACCAGCTCAAAAGAAGATGATGGATAATGCAAAAACGATGTTGAACTTCATCGACAGTCAATTGAAATAAAAGACTCTCCTATATAAAAAAGAGGCAGATATCTGAATTGATATCTGCCTCTTTTTTAATGTTATGAAATGATTATTTAGTTCTTTTCAGTACAACAGCTGTACGTGCCGGTATGTAAAGCTTCAGCCACTCCTTCTTGTCTTTTTTATAAAGCGGATCGTGGATGGTAAAATGTTTGATGGTATCATCCGTCAAACCATTACCGCCATAATCTGGATTATCTGTATTCAAAATAACTTCATAAGTTCCGGCAGGAACCAAGAAACCGTAATCAGTAAAAGACTGCTTAGGGTTGAAGTTGAATACAAAAATCAAGTCCTTGCGCATATAGGCCAATACCTGGTCACCGTCATTATGCCATATTTCTTGGACCGGAGTAGCCTGGAAGTTCTTTATGCTTTTTACAACTACCAACATGGCAGCATCAAAGTCACCCATATAATGATATGCCAGATTCTTGTTGTCCACCAAATCCCATTGACGGCGGGCATATTTACAAGACCAACCGTTACCTTCACGGGGGAAATCAATCCATTCCGGATGTCCGAATTCATTGCCCATAAAGTTAAGATAACCGCCATTGATAGTAGTCGCAGTCAGTAAACGTATCATTTTATGGAGAGAAATGCCTCGATTTACGGTATAGTTCTCGTCTCCTTTCTGCATGTGCCAGTACATATCCGCATCAATCAAGCGGAAAATGATGGTTTTATCGCCCACCAAAGCTTGGTCATGGCTTTCCGCATAGGAGATGGTCTTTTCATCTTTGCGGCGGTTGGTCACTTCCCAGAACATGCTGGATGGCTTCCAGTCTTCATCTATTTTCTCCTTGATTGTCTTAATCCAATAATCGGGAATATTCATGGCCATACGGTAATCAAATCCGTAGCCGCCATCTTCATATTTTGCCGCCAGTCCGGGCATTCCCGATACTTCTTCGGCAATGGTGATGGCTTTGGCATTGACCTGATGGATAAGCCGGTTGGCAAGTGTCAGATAACAAATGGCATTGTCGTCTTGATGTCCGTTGAAGTAATCTCCATAATTACAGAATGCTTCTCCCAAACCATGACTATAATATAACATGGAGGTTACTCCGTCAAAGCGGAAGCCGTCGAAATGATATTCTTCCAGCCAGAATTTACAGTTAGACAGCAGGAAGTGAATAACTTCGTTCTTGCCGTAATCAAAGCAAAGTGAATCCCAAGCTGGATGTTCCCGACGTCCACCGGGATAGAAATATTGATTAGGATCACCGGCAAAGTTACCCAAGCCTTCCACTTCATTCTTCACAGCGTGTGAATGGACAATATCCATGATAACGGCAATCCCCATACTATGGGCTGTATCAATCAACTCCTTCAGTTCTTCCGGAGTACCAAAACGGGAAGAAGCGGCAAAGAAACTGGAAACATGGTATCCGAAGCTACCATAATAGGGATGTTCCTGAATAGCCATAATCTGTATGCAGTTGTAGCCTTCTTTGGCGATACGTGGAAGAATCTTTTCCTGAAATTCCTTATAGCTACCGACCTTTTCCTCCTGCTGAGACATACCGATATGGCATTCATATATCAATAAAGGATCTGTAGATGGCTTGAAAACCCGCTTTTTCATTTTATAGGGTTTCTCCGGAGCCCAAACCTGGGCACTGAATATTTTAGTCTGTTCGTCTTGTACGACACGTGTAGCCCATGCAGGAATGCGTTCACCGCAACCACCGTCCCAATGTACCATCAGCTTGTACAAGTCACCGTGTTTCACGGCATCAGCAGGAAGCTTGATTTCCCAATTACCGTTTGCTTTACGCTTCAAGCTATATTTTTTTTCTTCTTTCCAATCGTTAAAAGTTCCGACCATAAAGATTTGGGTTGCGTTAGGCGCCCATTCACGGAAAACCCAACCATCGTCAGTACGATGCAGGCCGAAATAGAGGTATCCGGATGCAAAATCAGACAAGGTTAGTTTTCCTTTGTTGGTCAATTCCGATTCTTTGTCTATGGCATGTTGATGACGTCCGTTGATGGCATCGGCAAAAGGTTCCAGCCATGGGTCATTCTTGATTAAATTCAATGTTTCCATAAAGAGGATGAGTTTTGGATATTTGATAAATTTACGCTTTAACTTTCACAATTATTTTTTTTACACCGTCAGGGGTAATACCCGGAGCATGCCCGTCCTGAGGGAAAAAGATAGCAAACATTCCGGGCTTCACTGCAATATAGTCCTCCGCCAGTCCTTCAAAAAAAGTGATGTCTTTTTCCGCATTGTAAGGAGCATCAACCGGAAGGCAGTCTTGGGCGGCGGTATAACCCATTATCTCCGTACCGGACAAGGGTATTTGAATGTCAATATAGTCTTTATGGGTTTCCAGTTTGGCATTTTCTTTTTCTTTTGGGTTTGTCTGCGCCACGTTGACCAGCAAGTCCTTTCCTTTCAGTTCGGTCTTGCCGATTTCCAAAGAGTGCAAGTCATGTGATTTTAAAAAATCAATGGCCTGCTCAAACAGAGGATGCAGCAAAGTATATTTTTCTATGTTTTCAAGTCTGTCTATAACCATAATTCAAATGTTTTAAGTTAGTTATATAGGTAAATTATTCAAAGTCGTCTATGGTGTAATTCACAAAATCAGAAAAACGCTTCATCTGCTTGAAGATGTCGTCTGTACGATCCAAAAAGTCTGGAGCAAGAAAGAAGCTGTCCGGCTGGCAGCAGGCAACCGTATACTCTTTACACTGAAGGTATTTCAGATAGGGATAGTCCTTTGGAAATCCTTTTGGAGCTGTTTTTAGAAAATTCTCTCCGATGACGGGAAAGTATTGCTTGAAAGCAGGATCTTCCACTATACTGCGAAATTCATCTATATTGTCGTGTACCGCTTGTCGCAGAGCTCTTAACAAGGGCGGGGGAGGACAATAACTTCCACCGGCCAACAAGCAGTTTCCCGGTTCCAGATGCACGTAATAGCCACAATGGTCGGATTTCTTTCCTTTCGCATTGATATATCCTCCCAGATGTGTCTTGTAGGGAGTTTTATCTTCGGAAAAGCGTGTATCACGATAAATACGGTATGTACAGTCCTTTGCTTCTATACCACGGATGCTTTCATCAAATAAAGAGATACGGGAGATAATTACTGTAAGCAAGTTTTCAAACTCGCTGCGGGCGACTTCATACTGTTCCCGGTGAGAATTGAACCATTCACGATTGTTGTTTGCAGACAGTTCTTTCAAAAATTGAAATATAACAGGGATATTCATATCATATTCTTTCCTTATTATCTGCCAAATTTACGGATAATATTTCTAACATGCTACAAAGAAGGGTAAAAAAAAAGCATCGGCTCTGGTAAACCGATGCTCCTTACACATTTATCAATCAAACAGACGCTTCTGTTTTTGATGTACTTACTTATCACAAGCGGGTACGTCTCTTTTAATTAATCTTATATCTAATACTATGAAAAACACATTTATATAACACAACAAATCGGGATTTTGTTCATGCAGATGAGGATAACTTTAGCATAAAAAATGGGTGGGTCATTTTATTCTGCATCCGGTTTGCACTATCTTTGCAAGAAAATATGTAGAATATGGCCGAATATAAATTTGATGAAGATAGCGTTAAAGCGCTGATAGATTGGGCAAAGAGCACATCTTTCCCTCAAAGTGTAACATTGTCTGATGCTGAGAACATAGTGGATGTGAAACGTTTTGTGCAAGCTAACCTGAGTGACATAGATGCACATTATCCTGATGATTTTTATAATCCTGCCATCACGCGGCTATATCGGCTGAAGGAATATATGGAAGAGAACAAATAAAGACTTGGCACTGATTATGCGGAAAGCCGCGAAGCGATTAAGAAATCCGTGTTGTTCTGCATAATCAGTGCCAAACCTAATAAATCACCTGAGTTGTGCCCCCATTATAGCTTTATCTTAAGTATCTTTCCTCCATATCCTTCGACGGCCACATTAGTAGCCTTATAGGGAAGCAGACTTATGTTTTCTTCTTTTCCGCTGAGCAGCTCCGTAGCTTTGTACTGGTCCATCTGCGGTATTTGCAGGAAGTCAAAAGCATGAGAAGGAATATTTATGGCAAGGTCTGCCGAGATATGGTCGAAGTTCACGACGAACAGCAGCAGGTCTCTCTCAAATTTGCGCAGGAATGTATATTGCTTATGTTCATTAAAGCGCCATCCGTTGACATTGGCATACATCAAATCGAAGAAAGCCCCCTGAGAGATGGCCTTTTCTTCATTGCAAAGAGTCAGTAGCCGTTTATAAATGCTGTATAGGTGTTTCTGGTCCTCCGTCAGCATCTTGCCGTCGAACTTGCCGCCATTGCGCCAACGGCGGATAGTATCTACACTCCAATAGTCAAAGATGGTTGTACGTCCGTCCCGGCCGCTGAAACCTTCACTATCCATGCCCAGCTCACCAAACTCCTGACCGAAATAAATCATCATCGGATTGGTGTTCATGCAAGCTGACACAATGAGTGCCGGAATCGCCTTGCGTGGGTTACTGGCAAAAAAGTCGGAAGCGATACGTTGCTCGTCATGGTTTTCCAGAAAGTTCAGCATGCGTTTTTCTATACCTCCCAGACTTTGCCAAGAGCGGGTGATGGCAGTTGCCGATTCATACCCGCAAGTAACAGCCCGCAAGGTATCATAAAGTCCTACTTTGTCGTATAAATAATCAAACTTGCCACGGAACAAGTAATTCTTGTATTCTCCCGGGTTATAGACTTCGGCTATAAACAGCAGGGAGGGATATTGCTCCTTTACCTGCGGGATTGCCCATTCCCAGAACTCTACGGGAACCATTTCGGCCATATCGCAACGGAAACCGTCTATATTCTTTCCCGCCCAGAACAGCATGATATCCAGCATCTTGGTCCATGTGTCGGGAATGGGGTCGAAATGGCAAGTCCCGCCGTTCTGATAATCCACTCCATAATTCAACTTTATAGTTTCGTACCAATCGGTGATGTTTGGATAAGCGTCAAAACGGTTGTTTCCGGTAGCTTTTGCCGGAAATTCCCTATAAGATTCGGCGGCTGTACCTTTCATGTCAAATTGGCCATGCAGTTCCGATTTCGGGATATAATAGAAGTTATTATATGGGCTGAACGCATAGTTGGTGTCATCGTTTGAACCCAGTTGTGAAGTGCCATCCGGCTGGGCATCCGAGTGATATTGACGGGCTACGTGGTTGGGAACAAAATCTATGATGACCTTCAGACCGCTACGGTGAGTACGCTGCACCAGATTCTCAAACTCTCTCATACGCTCCGGTACGTCCTTGGCGAGATCCGGATCGACATCATAATAGTCCTTGATGGCATAGGGAGACCCGGCTTTACCTTTCACAATGGCCGGATGGTCGGGTTGGATATTGTGACGGCGGTAGTCAGTTTGCGTAGCATGCTCGATGATGCCCGTGTACCATATATGTGTAGCGCCAAGCTTCTTGATTTCTCCCAACGCCTTGGCTGTAAAGTCAGCCATCTTGCCGCATCCATTTTCGGTGATGCTGCCATTATTGATGCAGTGGTTATTGTTGTTTCCGAATAGTCGGGTGAACACTTGATAAATAATCAATTTGTTTTCGTCGTTCATTTCTTTGTTTTCTATGTTATAGAATGGTTGTTTTATTCTTTCCAAATGCTGCCTTTGTCTATGAGCAGACGTTCCAATATATCATTGGTCGTATTATATCCCTGCATGAATATCTCCTCCGCCTTTTCCAGCTCTGTATTGCTGTATCCCTCCAAGTTATAAGGTTCTATCAGCAAATCAGCCTTCTCGCGTTCAGGAAAAGAGTTGGAGCGGAACATAAAGTTATAGGAACGTAAGGCAATGCTCACAATGTTCATTTTATACTTGGTCGCCATCAGAGGGCTGACATTCACGGCAATCACTTTTTCGCATATACGGCGGAGGGTAGAGACCGGCAGGTTCATCAGCAGACCTCCATCCACGTAATGTGTACCGTCTATATTGACCGGAGCAAACAATACCGGCATGCAACACGAAGCAGCTATGCGTTCGGCGATGTCACCCTTATGGAAATGTACCAAACGTCCATGGTCCAGATCAGTAGCTGTAATAATCAGAGGAATTTGCAGTTCTTCCAGTTTTTTGGATTTCAAATTGCTTTTCAGGAAATCGATGAATTCTCCCAATTCAAACAATCCGACTTTGGGAATCACCAGTTTGGTCAGGTCCTGAAACTTGTGCCCGGCAAAGTAGTCAAGAACTTTATGCGGTTCATTGCCGTCGGCGTAGAATACCCCGGCCAAGGCTCCGGCGCTGACTCCGGAAAGTATATTGGGCTTTATGTCATGTTCCAATAAGGATTGCATGGCACCCAAATGGGCAAAGCCTTTGATGAAACCGCCGCTTAAGGCAAAACCTATTGGATATTTTTTAGTGAACCAGTTGTTCGTTACTACTTCCATGTTGAAAATATGATATATTGTTCGGCACGAAATTAATGATTTTATTGTAGGGAGAAAGGAAAATAGCGGAAAAAAGTTCAAAGTATTAAGAGAAAAGTCTTCTCTATTAAGGAGAAAGTTTTTCTTAGTTAGGGAAAAAGTTTTTATCAGTTAAGAAAAAACTTTGTTTATGGTTTGCGGATGTCTATCCCAAGCCTTGGGATAGACATCCGCAAACTGGGGATATGTATCCGCAGTTTGCGAACAAAGTTTTAGGATTAAGGGATACTGTTTGAGAATATACGCTTAATTTTTTGCGATTGCTTTCAGCAGTGCATATCCTCCGAACCACTGAATCAGCATGCCCGGAATCCCCATACGGAAATCTTGCACAGCCAGAAAGAAATTACCGCACAACGCCCATTCAAAGACCGTACCGATAATTTGATAGGAGAGGACTACACCCAGCAATGCCAATAAAGAGATATTCTTGGCATAGCGTGCAGCAAGAGCGGCGGTTCCGGCCAGCAGACCGGACTTTATAAGTATGGCCGGCAACACGGCTGCTGCAGGCATGGCAAAAAGCAGATGATTGATGACCGGAGACAAGAGAGCCGTCAGCAGACCTACCTTGAAACCATATTTATAAGCAGCTATCAGTGTAAAGAAATAGATGGGAAGCAACGTCGGACCGCCTGCTGGGACCAGATGGCAGAGTTGCGGCAAGGCGATGTTTCCTGCCACGAACAGCAGGACGAATAGATAGGTCTTTACGTTGCCGAAAGGCAAAGAATAAAGTTTTGCAGATGTTTCCATTTGTATAATATTATAGTTGATAAATCTATTTTTAGTATGACTGTTTAAAACTGAAAAGGTTTAATCAAATCTTCACCAATTCATATTCCATGGTTCCCAATCCTATTTTCTCGGCATGGCGCAATCCGGCAAGCCAGTCCGTGTCGGGGTGCATCAAGTGGAACTTGTCGCATCCACACAAGTCGTCGTGCTCGTGTGCCGTGGCAAGGCAATTGTTACCGTGCAGTATCGGGGCTTGGATGACCATATCTGCACATGCCTTGTCCAGTGCAACCGGGTCTGCCGAAGCCAGAATGCCGAGGTCGGGCACGATGGCGGCATAGTTGTGGTTCCAGCAGTCGCATTCGGGAGATACGTTCATGATGAAGCTGATGTGGAAATGGGGCTTGCCCATAACGACAGCGAGGGCATATTCCGCAATCTTGTAGTTCAGGCGCTCGGAGGTATCTTCGGCTCCCATCACGGCACCGTCGTGCTGGCAGAGGGCTACGCACTGTCCGCAACCTACGCATTTGGTGTAGTCTATTTCTGCCTTGCGGCTGGTATTGAGGTGCACAGCGTCGTGTGCGCAGTGCTTCACGCAGATGTTGCAGCCTATGCAGCTTTCTACGTCAATCTTGGGTTGCGAGGCGCAGTGCAGTTCCAGCTTTCCGCCTACACTGGCACATCCCATGCCCAGATTCTTCAAAGCACCGCCGAAGCCGGCTTGTTCGTGTCCCTTGAAGTGGTTCATACTGATTACAATATCGGCGTCGGCTATCGCTGTACCGATTTTGGGTGCCGGACAATATTCTCCGTTCAGAGGGATTTCGCGGTAGTCCGTTCCCTTCAGTCCGTCGCCGATGATGACCTGGCACTGGGCCGAAATGGGGTTGAACCCATTCTCCATCGCGCTTTGCAAGTGGTCTACGGCATTGGCGCGACGACCGGAATACAGTGTGTTGCAGTCCGTCAGGAAAGGTTTGGCTCCCAGGCTGCGGAGCAGGGTTGCCATTCGAGCTGCATAATTGGGACGCAAGTATGCCAGATTGCCGGGTTCGCCGAAATGGATTTTGATGGCAGCAAAGCTATCCTTCAAAGGGAGTTGCTCGATGCCTGCCCGTTTCAGCAAGCGTTCCATTTTATCCAAAAGATTGGATGTAGGGGAGGTACGCAAATCAGAGTAGTATACTTTTGCTTTTTCCATGTGTTTTTACCTATTTATAGTGATAGTATCTGCAAAAATAACGGATTATTTCCATATTAATAGGTATATGGCTAAAAAAAGTAGGGAAATCCCTTTTGACAAATAGGGGGATAATAAGAGGTCTATCCATGTTTCTGCCTACCTTTGTGGCAACTAAAAACTCGATAAGATGAAAACAATCAGACTAATTATTGCGGGACTGGTAATGACGATGGGATTCAGCAGTTGTTCCAGTTTGTTTTATGATGCTAAGGTAGATGTGTTGAACAGTATCCAGAAGGGGATGAGCAGGCAGGAGGTCACCAAGATATTGGGAACTCCAGAGTATCGCCGCTTCGACCGGGATATAGAAGAATGGGAATATTCCAGAGTGCTGTCCGGTAAAAGTAATATCAGCCGAACTCAGATTGTCGTGACTTTTGAAGGTGGGAGAGTCGTTGCAATGGACTCATTCTCCGGAGAGCCACGTACGTTGCCGGTTGTTCCCAGTGAAGTAGTGATAGATTCTCCAGCTCCGGTTTATGTCAGGGGGATGCACCCCGAAGACTTCCGGCATTTTTATGAAAAAGTGAAGTCCCGCCCTTTCAAGGATGATCAAATCGAAATGATGAGAACTGTTGCCCGAAACAACAGTCTGAACTGTGTGCAATGTGCCAGTTTGATGGCACTATATACTTTTGATGACGACAAGATGAAAGTCCTCAACATATTCGCTCCCAATATCGTAGATCCGGAAAACTACGAAGCGATTTTAGACGTCATTGATTCACTGTTCAAGAAAGACGATGCCAAGAAAATTCTGGGCATACGCTATTAAGAAGCAGACATGTCGAAACGCATTGTCCGTTGGTGCCAAACACATGATGTATCGGAGGCTGACAGATAATGCGTTTAAGGTAAACAGATAATGCGTTTCGACGAGCTCTTATTCCGATAAAGGAAAGTGCCATAACGGACCGTTCCCGTGCCCTATATTCATGTCTTTCCCCCGGTTTATCGCAGTACCGATATACTCTTTAGCCTTGCAGACCGCTTCATCGAGTTTGTTGCCACCGGCAAGAAATGTAGCTATGGCAGAGGAAAGGGTACACCCTGTGCCGTGCAGGTTACGGCTCTCTATTTTGGGGTTGGAATAGAGGATGCATCCGGATGGCAGGATGTCAGCCCCGGCAGAAGGTTGCCGGCAATAAAGCACGTCGCACATGTCATTATCCTCTAGATGTCCGCCTTTGACGAGAATAGCGGTGTTGTATCTGCAGGATAATTCCTGTGCCGCTTGTCGCATCTCCACAGTACCGGTAATGGTTTGCCCCCAAAGCAGGCTTGCTTCATTCAGGTTGGGAGTAATGAGGGTGCATAGCGGAAACAGTTCCGTCTTAATGACTTGTATGGTTTCTTCGGTCATCAGTCGCCGTCCGCTGGTCGATATCATGACGGGGTCATAGACTATACACTCCGGAGTATAAGTCTGAAGACAATCGACAATGGTGGTCACAATACCGGCATCATGTACCATACCTATCTTGACGGCATCCGGCCTTAAATCATCCATAACAGAGGTGATTTGTGCCTTAACCATATCCGCAGGTATCGGATAAACCGATTGTACTCCCAGTGTGTTTTGTGCAGTAACAGCCGTGATGACGGAAGCGGCATAACCTCCCAAAGCGGAAATGGTCTTTATGTCTGCTTGTATGCCTGCACCGCCCGAACAGTCGGAACCGGCAATGGAAAGGATAATAGGGGGAAGCATGAAATAATTAAAAATTAGAAATTAAAAATTAAAGGGGGGAGGAGAGCTGTTTCAGGTGGAGGAAGTGGGGGATGAAATCTTCCTTCGCTTGCTGCCAGATGTCTCCTAGCAGGACGGCACCTCCGAAACCTAAAACGGCTATTTCCGGAAGATGCTCCAGGCTGATGCCACCCAATGCCATGACGTTGGAATCGATGATACCTGCTTGCTGTGCTTTCTTCAAGGTATCGCAGGAGTAAGCGGAAGAGTAGCCTTCTTTGGATATACTGTCATAAATGGGACTGAGGAACACATAGCTACAATCTGATTTATGTTTCAACACTTCTTCAAGAGAGTGGCAGGAACAACTGATGTGTCCCTTATATCCGAACGGTATCTGCGGATTGCGCCCGTTCAGATGAATTCCTTTCAGACCGAAAACGGATGCCAGCTGGAATTGCTCATGCGTGACAATGCGCGGCATATATTCCATCGGCAACTGCCGCAGGAAATACTCCATCTCTTCTGCCGAAGCTCCCGGCTTGCGCAGATGGAGTATTTCCAAACCGTTTTGGAATAAGGAGGTAACTGCCGCTGCTTCTCCTTCAAAGAATTGCGGCGTGGTAATGACTATCAGTTTCATATCTTTATGGATGTTTGTCTATAATGAGAGAATATACGACTGCATGGTTCTTAAATCAATCGTCCATAGCTTTCCTGCCAAGGGTTCACCGTAGCCGCAAATCAGTTTCAACACTTCATTGGCTTCTACGCTACCCACAATGGCAGGGGTTACGCCGATAACCGATTTGTCCGGAGATGGCATGAGCAGTGTCCCTTCTTCATCCGGATAGAGGTCACGATAGTTTTTTGCACCCTCACCGTAGCAGAAGACGGACACTTGGCCTTCAAAGCCTTGAATGGCACCATAAACGTAGGGCTTGCCCCAAGCGTTGCATACGTCATTCAGCAAGTAGCGGGTAGCGAAGTTATCGCATCCGTCTACCACTATATCGTAGTTCCTTATCAGTTCTCCGGCATTCTTCTTGTCCAGACGGAAGGGGTATACTTCCACGTTTACATCGCTGTTCAAACCCTGCACTCTACGGGCGCCACATAGAGGTTTAGGCTGTCCAAGGTCAGCTTCAGCATACAGAACCTGACGTTGAAGATTACTGATGCTGACCTGGTCATCGTCCACCAATCCCAGCGTTCCGACTCCTGCTCCCGCCAGATAGAGGGCAATGGGAGAACCCAATCCTCCCACACCGACTATCAACACCTTGGCATTACGCAGTTTCTCTTGTCCGGCTTCGCCTATTTCGGGAAGGGACGTTTGTCTGGCATATCGGTTCATTTGTTCATTGTTATTAAGGTTCTGTATTCGGTCACTCATCTCTTGAAAGCCTTCAAATCAAAACTCGCATCCCAATCTTTCCACACTGGTTCGCGCCCCAGGCGTTTCAATGCTTTGTCCACTTCCACAGCCTTGCGCTCGTCGCTGACATGAAACTGTTCCAGTGTTTGCGGATAGCTGTAATATCCTCCCGGTTCGGTCTTGCTTTCGGCGCTCATGGTTGTCACACCGAGTGTTGCCATATGGTCGCGTATATCGGCAGGCTCGCGGGTGGAGTAGGAGATGTCCACATCATGGTCGAAGATGCGCATGGCGAAAGTGACTTGTGCCAGTTCGCGGTCGCTCATGATGACATTGGGCTGGAAGCCGCCGTTCTCCGAAGGACGCATACGGGGGAAGTTGACGCTGTATTTCGTTTGCCAATAATGTTTCTGGAGATAGCGCAGGTGATAAGCCATCATGGTGATGTCTGTCCGCCATTCTTTCTCCAGACCGATGAGCACTCCCATGCCGATGGAATGGACGCCTGCCTGCCCCATGCGGTCGAAACCATTGACACGCCATTCGAATTTGGACTTCATGCCACGGGGGTGGTAGATGTTGTAATTCGACTTGTGGTAGGTTTCTTGAAAACAAATCACACCGTTCATGCCGTGCTCTTTCAGCTCTGCATATTCTTCCGTTTTTAAGGGCATCACTTCTATTTTCAGATTGCTGAAGTAGGGTTTTGCCAGGTCCAGTGCGCGGGCTATGTAGGGCACGCCTGCTTTGGCCGGATTTTCTCCCGTCACCAACAGCAAATTCTCGAAAGGTGCCAGCTTCTTGATGGCCTTGTACTCGTTCACGATTTCTTCTTCCGTCAGTATGGTACGCGGCATGGGGTTGCTGATGTGGAAACCGCAATACACGCAAGAGTTGGTGCAGGAATTCGTGATGTAAAGAGGCACGAACATGGAGATGGTTTTCCCGAATCGTGCCTCGGTGTATTTCTTGCTCAATCGTGCCATCGTCTCCAGATAGGGGGCAGCGGCGGGTGAGATGAGGGCCATGAAGTCCTCTACATTACAATGTTCTTTGGAGAGGGCACGGCGTACATCCGCATCTGTCTTGGCATGGATGCGTGCCGTGGTTTCCTCCCAGGATATATGTTCTAATTCGTCTGAAAACATAGTGCTCTATCAATTCCCATTTATTTCTTTTTTAATTCTCTCGACAACCGCATCGCACAGAAGTTCGGTCCGCACATCGTGCAATACTCCCCATCCACATGCTTCCCTGCATGGAAATAGCTGAACGCACGTTCCGGGTCGAGCGACAAGTCAAACTGGTCTTTCCAGCGGAATTCATAACGTGCTTTGCTCAGTGCATTGTCACGCACTTGTGCTCCGGGATGCCCTTTTGCCAGGTCGGCGGCATGGGCGGCTATCTTATAGGTGATGACACCTACACGCACATCCTCCTTATCGGGCAGCGCCAGATGCTCTTTGGGAGTGACATAGCAGAGCATCGCCGTACCCAGCCAACCTATCTGTGCCGCGCCGATGGCAGACGTAATATGGTCGTAACCCGGTGCGATGTCCGTCACGATGGGGCCGAGCGTATAGAAAGGCGCATCGTGGCATTTTTCTATCTGGCGCTCCATATTCTCCTTAATCTTGTGCATGGGCACGTGGCCGGGACCTTCGATGAAAGCCTGCACATTCTTGTCCCAGGCACGCAGCACAAGCTCGCCCATCGTGTCGAGTTCTGCAAACTGCGCTTCATCGTTGGCATCGTGCGTAGACCCCGGACGCAGCCCGTCTCCCAAAGAGATGGCAACGTCATACTGTGCCAGAATGTCGCAAATGTCATCAAAGTGTTCGTAAAGGAAACTCTCGCGGTCGTGCACCAGGCACCATTTGCTCATGATGCTGCCGCCACGGCTCACGATGCCGCACAACCTTTTCTCGGCCAGATGCACATTGTGGCGGCGTATGCCGGCATGGATGGTGAAGTAGTCCACTCCCTGCTCGCATTGTTCAATCAAGGTGTCTCGGTAGATTTCCCAGGTGAGGTCTTCCACCTTGCCGTTCACTTTCTCCAATGCCTGGTAGATGGGGACAGTGCCCACGGGAACGGGACAGTTGCGGATAATCCATTCGCGCGTTTCGTGTATGTTCTCGCCCGTGGAGAGGTCCATCAGCGTGTCGCCGCCCCATTTACAGCTCCACAATGCTTTCTCCACCTCTTCTTCGATGCCCGAGGTGGTGGCGGAGTTTCCGATATTGGTATTTATCTTCACCAGGAAGTTACGGCCTATAATCATCGGCTCTGCTTCGGGATGGTTGATGTTGGCAGGAAGCAGGGCGCGTCCGGTAGCAATCTCCTGGCGTACAAATTCCGGTGTGATGTGCGTCTCTATTCCCAGCTCCGCGCAGTTCATGTTCTCGCGAATCGCCACATACTCCATTTCAGGCGTGATGATGCCTTGTTTGGCATAGTACATCTGTGTGCAGCATTTTCCTTGAAGGGCGCGGTAGGGCAGGGTGATATGCTCAAAGCGCAGAGAGTCGAGCGACCGGTCGTCGCGGCGCATGCGCCCGTACTCCGACGTTATTTCGGAAAGCTGCTCCACATCGCCGCGTTTCAGTATCCACGGCTCGCGCAGACGGGGCAGCCCTTTCTTCAAATCCACTTCGACGGCAGGGTCGCTGAACGGTCCGCTGGTATCATACACATACACTTCCGGATTCGGAGTAAGTACCTTTTCTCCATCAACGAAGTTCGTACTGGGCACTTGCTCCACCTTGCGCATAGCTACGCGCAATTCGGGAAACAAGGTGCCCGGCAAATATACTTTCTCGGAACGGGGGAATTTTATCTTCTGGTTCATTGCATTGTCAGTTTTATAGGTTCAAAAAAGCCGTCAGCGGTGAGCTGGCTTCCGCAACAAAATTATCTGCCTGTATGCCCAGACCTGCTTCGTATGCCATGCGTCCCGCCTCCACAGCCTGCTTGAACGCTACCGCCATGGCCACGGGGTCGCCCGCCACTGCAATGGCAGTATTCACCAGGCAAGCCGAAGCGCCCATTTCCATAGCCTCTGCCGCATGGCTCGGGGCACCGATACCGGCATCCACCACTACGGGGATATTGGCTTGTTCAATGATTATTCTCAGGAAATCCCTTGTCTGTAGTCCTTTGTTTGTGCCGATAGGAGCACCCAGCGGCATGACGGTGGCGGCACCGGCTTCTTCCAGCCTCTTGCACAGTGTGGGGTCGGCCTGGCAATAGGGCAGTACCACAAATCCTAACTTGACCAGTTCTTCCGTGGCTTTCAGCGTCTCCACAGAATCCGGCAACAGATAGCGGGGGTCGGGGTGTATCTCCAGTTTCAGCCAGTTCGTGCCAAAAGCTTCACGCGCCATCTGTGCGGCAAAAACAGCTTCTTCGGCATTGCGCACGCCGGAGGTATTGGGCAGAAGCTGGATGCCGGGATGCTGTATGTGCACCAGCATATCATCTTCCTTGTTGTCCAGTTCAATTCGTTTCATGGCTACCGTCACCATTTCCGTGCCGGATGCCAGGATAGACTGCTCCATCACTTCATCGGAATTGAACTTTCCGGTTCCTAAAAACAGACGGGAGTTGAACTCACGTCCCGCAATCACTAATTTTTCCATATCAGTCGTCATATATTAATTCTTTATTTTTCATTCTCCATTAAAGAAATGATTCTTTTCATTTCATCTGCCGGACTATCGGCATGCAGTACCGTGCCCGAAAGGGCAATCCCGTTTACCCCCGTCTGCATAACGGCTGGAATATCCGTTATGGTTATTCCACCGATGGCTACTATCGGAAGGTGTATATCCTTCTCCTGCATCCGGTGGATGATAGCTGTATATCCTTCCAGTCCCAATATCGGACTCAGATTCTTCTTGGTTGTGGTGTAGCGGAAGGGGCCGCAGCCTATGTAGTCGGCACCGGCTTTGTAGTGTTGCAGTACATCCTCAAAAGTATTGGCGGTACCGCCTATAATGTACTCCGCGCCCAGAATCCGGCGTGCGTCGGCTATGGGCATGTCTTTCTTTCCAAGATGTACGCCGTCGGCATGCAGTTTTCGCGCCAGTTCCACATGGTCGTCAATGATGAAGGTGGCACCGTATTGCCGGCAAAGGGCCTGCACTTCCAAAGCTACGGGTTCTATCGTTTCCACCGGGGTGTCTTTCATGCGCAGTTGCACCCAGCGGCAACCGCCCTCAAGAGCCATGCGTGCAGCATCCAGATACGAATATCGTTCCGTGTAGTGCGTAATGAACTGCATCCCACAGTTTTTCAGTTTCTCGTGCTTCATCTTCTTCATCCTCCACAGGCTGCTTTGATGATGATGATAGACATATATTCCCTCAGAGCATATTGGGGCCATTCCGTGCGAAGCACAATATGATTGTCTACGGCGATGGCAATGCCCTGTGCTGGCAAGGCGAGTTCTTCGATAAGTTGTGAAAGGGTAGAGGCGCTGGTTTTCACCTCTTTGTTGTTGACTAATACTTTCATTTTTCTGTTTATTAAGAAATAATGCAAATCGGTAGTTTAACTACTTCAATTACTGATTCGTATAAATAAAACAATGGAAGTAAATACAAAGAAGCGTCTTTACGGCAAGTTCAGTGAAGAAAAAAATATCCAATTCCTACGGCAGTACTAACTGCATCAGGTTCGAGGGTATAATCTCAGCCCGTCGGGGCACCCCTTTGTCTTTACGGCAACAAAGGTAAGGGAAAATCGGAAATAAAAAACAAAAGAACGTACTTTTTATTTCAGTGATTACTTTTTGTTTACTCGCGCCCCTTTGTGGCACGTATCTTTTTCAGCGTATTCCGAACAGTGGTTCTGACTCCCGTTGAATAAAATGGCCTACTAAAACAAGAAAGGCTGTCTATTTGAAGAAAGACAGCCTTGAAAATATTCTATTTAAGGAATTATGCAATCCCGTGAGCCGTAGCTTCCGGTGCAATCTTCTTGATAAGACCTTGCAGCACTGCACCAGGACCGCACTCTGTGAAGTCCGTAGCACCATCGGCAACCATGTTCTTCACTGTTTGCGTCCAACGTACCGATGCTGTCAGCTGAGCCACCAGGTTCTTCTTGATTTCTACCGGGTCAGTATGAGGCATAGCGTCTACATTCTGATATACGGGGCACTTCGGAGCATGGATTTCTGTTGCATTGATGGCTGCTTCCAGTTCAACTTTGGCAGGGTTCATCAGCGGAGAGTGGAACGCACCGCCTACCTTCAACGGCAGAGCACGCTTTGCACCTGCAGCCTTCATCAGTTCGCAAGCCTTGTTGATACCTTCTATGGAACCGGAAATTACAATCTGTCCCGGGCAGTTATAGTTGGCTGCCACGCAAACTTCACCTTCAGCACTTACTTGAGCGCAGATTTCCTCAACCTTTTCATCCGGCAGGGCAATAATGGCTGCCATAGTGGAGGGCTGTGCCTCGCAAGCCTTTTGCATAGCCATGGCACGGGCATACACCAGTTTCAGACCATCTTCAAAGCTCAGTGCACCGGCAGCAACCAAGGCAGAGAACTCGCCCAATGAGTGACCGGCGGTCATCTCCGGCTTAAAGTCATCGCCCATGCAGAGGGCGGAAATAACGGAATGAAGGAACACGGCAGGTTGGGTAACTTTAGTCTGGCGCAGGTCTTCATCTGTTCCGTTGAACATAATATCAGTAATACGATACCCGAGGATATCATTTGCTTTCTCAAAAAGTTCCTTGGCTAATGCCGAATTTTCGTACAGGTCCTTTCCCATGCCAACGAATTGGGCACCTTGACCCGGAAATACAAATGCTTTCATATTTACTCGTTTTTTAGTGTTTAAATAAAAAGTGCTGCAAAGGTAGAGGTTTTTCTGATATTCACCGCACAAACGGATGTTTTTTGTGCAATGCCCTTACTTTAAGGAGGGAAGCTAAAATACAATATGTATGCTTGGGCCTTCTGTGGTATCCGGAGGCTGAAATACTTATAAATGAAACACTTTCTCCTTATTGTACTTCCTACAATTAGACCTCTTGTATATTCTTGTAAATTACATATTGTATTCCATACGATAACAACTGAAAATGATATTGTATAAAGTAAGATATGTATTCGGTTGAAAAATAATGCTTTATAACATTATAAAAATATTCTTTTCCTTTATTGCAAATTAGAAAAACCTATTTATATTTGCAGCGCTTAACGAGATATATTATGCAAAACATAGAACAAAAAACGCCGTTGGCAAACAATCATATCTCTGTGGACTGTGTAGTGATTGGTTTTGACGGAGAACAGCTAAAGGTTCTGCTGATTAAGCGTGCAGGAGAGGAAGAAGGAGAAATCTTTCATGATATGAAGCTTCCCGGAAGTTTGATTTACATGGATGAGGATTTGGATGAAGCTGCCAAACGGGTGTTGAATGAATTGACGGGTCTGAAGAACGTCAATCTGATGCAATTCAAGGCATTCGGCTCAAAAAACCGTACGAAGGACCCCAGAGATGTACATTGGCTGGAACGTGCCATGCAGTCCAAGGTAGAGCGTATTGTCACCATAGCCTATCTTTCCCTGGTGAAGATAGACCGCGCATTGAACCGTGATTTGGACAATTATCAAGCTAGTTGGGTAGCCATGCCGGATATAAAGGCTCTGGCATTCGACCACAACCTGATTATCAAGGAAGCCATTACCTATGTCCGTCAGTACGTCGAGTTCAACCCGTCTTCACTGTTCGACTTGTTGCCGCGTAAGTTCACCGCATCCCAGCTTCGCACTTTGTACGAACTGGTGTATGACAAGCAGTACGACGTACGCAATTTCCATAAAAAAATTGCCTTGATGGAGTATGTCGTCCCCCTGGAAGAAAAACAGCAGGGCGTGGCCCACCGGGCGGCACGCTACTACCGTTTCGACAAAAAGATATACAATAAAATCCGACGGTAGCCGGATTGTAAATTCTTCATATCACTTTCATTTTAATATTGATAGAAATGTATTTATTAGGTTATGACATCGGCAGCTCGTCTGTAAAAGCGAGTCTGGTAAATGCGGAAAGCGGCAAGTGTGTATCGTCTGCCTTCTTCCCCAAGACTGAAGCGGAAATTATCGCAGTGAAGCCCGGCTGGGCAGAGCAAGACCCCGGAAACTGGTGGGAAAACTTGAAACTGGCCACACAAGCGGTATTGGCAGAATCCGGAGTAAACGCAGAAGACATCAAGGCGATCGGTATCTCTTATCAGATGCATGGCTTGGTATGTGTAGATAAAAACCAGCAGGTGTTGCGTCCTGCCATTATCTGGTGCGACTCCAGAGCCGTGCCCTACGGACAAAAGGCTTTCGAAACATTGGGAGAGGAGACTTGCCTTTCACATCTGCTGAATTCTCCGGGCAACTTCACGGCCTCCAAACTGGCTTGGATTAAGGAGAATGAGCCTTCCGTTTACGAAAAGATTCATAAGATAATGCTGCCGGGCGACTATATCGCCATGAAGTTGAGCGGTACCATCTGTACCACGGTGTCCGGTTTGTCCGAAGGGATGTTCTGGGATTTCAAGAACAACCGGGTTGCCGACTTTCTGATGGAGTATTATGGATTCGACTCCTCTCTGATTGCCGACATCAAACCGACTTTCTCCGAGCAGGGACGCGTCAATGCTGCTGCAGCCGCAGAGCTGGGTCTGAAAGAAGGTACGCCTATCACTTACCGTGCCGGCGACCAGCCCAATAATGCCCTTTCCCTGAATGTATTCAATCCGGGTGAAATTGCTTCTACCGCCGGAACGTCCGGCGTGGTATACGGCGTGAACGGTGAGGTGAACTACGACCCCAAGTCACGTGTCAACACCTTTGCACACGTCAACCATGCTGCCGGGCAAACCCGTCTGGGTGTTCTGCTGTGCATCAATGGTACGGGCATTCTCAATTCATGGGTAAAACGCACCGTTGCTCCCGAAGGCATCTCCTACAGCGATATGAATCTGCTGGCGGCGCAAGCTCCCATCGGCAGTGCCGGTATCAGTATCCTGCCCTTTGGAAACGGTGCGGAGCGTATGCTGGAGAACAAGGAAACAGGCTGTTCCATTCATGGCATCAACTTCAACCAGCACGGCAAACAGCATATCATCCGTGCAGCGCAGGAAGGCATCGTTTTTTCCTTTAAATATGGAATCGACATCATGGAACAAATGGGCATTCCCGTGCAGAAAATTCATGCAGGCAAGGCTAATATGTTCCTCAGCCCGCTGTTCCGCGAGACATTGGCCGGTGTGACGGGAGCTGTCATCGAACTGTATGATACCGACGGCTCTGTAGGTGCCGCCAAAGGCGCCGGAATCGGTGTGGGCATATACAAGGACAACAACGAAGCATTTGCCACGCTTGAGAAGCTCGAGGTGATAGAGCCGAAAGTGGCAGACCGCCAGGCTTATGCCGACGCATATGCGCGCTGGAAACACTGGGTAATGTGCTAATGTGCACATTAAAACGTTAGCACGTTAAAACAATAAATTAATAATTAACCCCGTGATGAATGTGTCTGTCATTGGCACATTCTCACATTAAAACATTAAATTCTTATGGCAACAAAAGAGTATTTTCCCGGAATAGGAAAGATTAAATTCGAAGGTAAAGAGAGCAAGAACCCGATGGCATTCCGTTATTACGATGCCGATAAAGTAATCATGGGTAAGAAAATGAGCGAATGGCTGAAGTTCGCCATGGCATGGTGGCACACTCTTTGCGCAGAAGGTGGTGACCAATTCGGTGGCGGAACAAAGAAATTCCCCTGGAACGGTGAGGCTGACAAGGTTCAGGCTGCCAAGAACAAAATGGACGCCGGCTTTGAATTCATGCAGAAAATGGGTATCGAATACTACTGCTTCCACGATGTAGACCTCTGCGAAGAAGCCGAGACCATTGAAGAATACGAAGCCAACTTGAAGGAAATCGTAGCGTATGCCAAGCAGAAACAAGCAGAAACCGGCATCAAACTGTTGTGGGGTACTGCCAACGTATTCGGCCATGCCCGCTACATGAATGGTGCAGCCACCAACCCCGATTTCGATGTTGTGGCACGTGCCGCCATCCAAATCAAAAACGCCATCGACGCTACTATCGAACTGGGAGGTTCAAACTATGTATTCTGGGGCGGTCGCGAAGGCTACATGTCATTGCTGAATACAGACCAGAAGCGTGAGAAAGAGCACCTCGCACAGATGTTGACCATCGCCCGCGACTATGCACGTGCCCGCGGCTTCAAAGGTACCTTCTTGATTGAACCGAAACCGATGGAACCTACAAAACACCAGTATGATGTAGACACCGAAACCGTTATCGGCTTCTTGAAGGCTCACAATCTGGACAAAGATTTCAAGGTGAACATCGAAGTGAACCACGCTACTTTGGCGGGCCACACCTTCGAGCACGAACTCGCAGTAGCCGTAGACAACGGTATGCTCGGCTCCATCGACGCCAACCGTGGTGACTACCAGAACGGCTGGGATACAGACCAGTTCCCCATTGACAACTTCGAACTGACCCAGGCAATGATGCAAATCATCCGTAACGGAGGCTTTGGCAATGGCGGTACAAACTTCGATGCCAAGACCCGTCGCAACTCCACCGACCTGGAAGACATTTTCATTGCCCACATCGCCGGTATGGACGTGATGGCACGTGCACTGGAAAGTGCAGCCAAACTGCTTGAAGAGTCTCCTTACAAGAAGATGCTGGCCGACCGCTATGCTTCCTTCGACAGTGGTAAAGGCAAGGAATTTGAAGATGGCAAACTGACGCTAGAGGATTTGGTAGCTTACGCAAAAGCCAACGGTGAGCCGAAACAGACCAGCGGCAAGCAGGAATTGTATGAGGCAATCGTGAATATGTACTGCTAATAATGATCAATGTTTAGTGATTAGTGGTTAATAAGTTGCGCATGAGGTGTTTCAATATTAATCATTAATCGCTAATCATTAATCGCTAATCATTAACCATTAATCATTAATATCATGAATTATACAGAAAAAGGCAGTAAACTCTACCTCTTCTCTATTGTGCTGGTAGCCGTCATCGGGGGCTTGCTTTTCGGCTACGATACAGCAGTCATATCCGGTGCCGATAAAGGGCTTCAGGCATTTTTTATGGGTGCCTCCGATTTTGTCTACACAGATACGATTCACGGCATTACCTCTTCCAGTGCACTTATCGGATGTATCATCGGTAGTGCTCTTTCGGGATTCTTCGCATCCAATCTGGGACGTAAGAATTCTCTTTTCATAGCCGGCGTCTTGTTCTTTCTGTCGGCATTGGGCTCCTACTACCCGGAATTCCTTTTCTTCGACTATGGTGTTCCTTCCTATTCCTTGCTCGTGGCATTCAATTTCTACCGTGTATTGGGAGGAATCGGCGTAGGTTTGGCATCGGCCATCTGCCCGATGTATATTGCGGAAATTGCGCCGAGCAACATTCGCGGGACTCTGGTATCATGGAATCAGTTTGCCATTATCTTCGGCCAGTTGGTGGTTTACTTCGTGAATTTCCTTATTCTGGGCGAGAATTCAAATCCGGTGATAAAGGCCATTGAAGGAGTCAACCAGATTCTGAATCCCGAAGCGGCAGCATGGACCACAGAGATAGGATGGCGTCTGATGTTTGTCAGTGAGGCTGTTCCTGCAGGAGTCTTTGCGTTGCTCGTACTGTTTGTTCCCGAAACGCCACGCTATCTTGCCATGAGTGGCAAGGATGATAAGGCACTCCAGGTGTTAAGCCGTATCAACGGCTTGGCTCAGGCAAAGGTTATTCTGTCTCAAATCAAAGCCACGGCAGAGGAAAAGACGGAAAAGCTTTTCACTTATGGCTGGATGGTTATCTTTATCGGTATCATGCTGAGTGTATTCCAGCAAGCGGTAGGTATCAACGCCGTACTCTATTTCGCACCGCGTATCTTCGAAACGATGGGAATGGGCAACCCGATGGTTCAAACCGTCATCATGGGTATCATCAATATTCTGTTCACGTTGCTGGCTGTCTTTACAGTCGAGAAATGGGGACGTAAACCGCTGCTCATCTCGGGGTCTATCGGCATGGCGATAGGTGCTTTCGGAGTAGCTCTTTGCAACGTTGTGGCAGGGCTTCCTCCCATGTTGGCTGTTGTCAGCATCATGGTCTACAGTGCTTCGTTCATGTTCAGCTGGGGCCCCATCTGCTGGGTACTGATTGCTGAAATCTTCCCGAATACCATCCGTGGCGCTGCAGTAGCCATTGCCGTAGCCTTCCAATGGATATTCAATTTCATTGTATCTTCCACCTTCGTACCTATGTACAATATGAGTTTGGGAGATATGGGAGACAAGTTCGGGCACATGTTTGCTTATGGCTTATACGGAATCATCTGTGTGGTGGCTGCTCTGTTTGTCTGGAAGCTTGTTCCCGAAACGAAAGGCAAGACACTGGAAGACATGACCAAGCTGTGGAAGAATAGAAGAGACAACGGATAAGACCGTCATTGAAACTGTCCATATAAGACGGGAAAGAGGAGGCCTGATGAATGCCTCCTCTTTTTGTTATCAATTCCGTATCTTTTCCCTTATCCGTTCAAGATGGGAAAGAAAAATCTTCGGAGGGGAAGATAACATGTAAGGATAAACCGTACCTTTGCACTGTTTTTAATCAGGAATAGCAAGAAAGTTATGGATTCAATGAAAATCAATAAGGTGCAGATACGTAATCTGCAGATTGAAGATTATGACCAGTTAGCACAATCGTTTACGCGCGTTTATTCAGACGGAAGCGATGTGTTCTGGACGCACAAACAAATAGAAAAACTGATACGCATCTTCCCCGAGGGGCAGATTGTGACGGTGGTTGACGAGAAAATCGTGGGCTGTGCGCTTTCCATCATAGTGAACTACGATGATGTGAAGAACGACCACACTTACGCCCAGGTTACGGGCAAGGAGACTTTCAACACCCACAATCCGAAAGGCAACATACTTTATGGCATCGAAGTCTTTATCCATCCCCAATACCGTGGCCTGCGTCTGGCACGCCGTATGTATGAATACCGCAAGGAACTTTGCGAGACATTGAACCTGAAGGCAATCATGTTTGGCGGACGTATCCCCAACTACTACAAATATGCCGATCAAATCCGCCCCAAGGAGTACATAGATAAGGTGAAGCAAAAGGAAATCTTCGACCCGGTGCTGACCTTTCAGCTCTCTAACGACTTCCACGTGCGCAAGGTGATGCGCAACTACCTTCCCAATGATGAGGAGTCCAAGCACTACGCCTGCCTGCTGCAATGGGACAATATCTACTATCAGGCTCCCACACAAGACTATGTAAACCCCAAAACCACTGTCCGCGTAGGCTTGGTACAATGGCAGATGCGTACCTACAAGACACTGGATGACCTTTTTGAGCAAGTGGAATTTTTTGTGGATGCCGTGAGCGACTACAAGAGTGACTTTGTCCTTTTTCCCGAATACTTCAACGCACCGTTGATGGCAAAATTCAACAACGAGGGCGAGTCGCAGGCTATCCGCGGGCTGGCGGCCTATACCGAGGAAATCAAGGAGCGTTTCGTCAAGCTCGCCATCAGCTATAACATCAACATTATTACGGGCAGTATGCCGCTTATCAAGGAAGACGGGCTGCTATACAACGTAGGATTCCTCTGCCGACGTGACGGAAGTTATGAAATGTACGAAAAGATACATGTCACTCCCGACGAGATAAAGTCCTGGGGACTGAGCGGAGGCAAGTCCATCCAAACTTTCGATACGGACTGTGCTAAGATAGGCGTGCTGATATGCTACGATGTAGAGTTCCCCGAACTGAGCCGCATCATGGCGGACCAAGGCATGCAGATACTCTTTGTTCCTTTCCTTACCGATACGCAGAATGCTTACAGCCGCGTAAAGGTGTGCGCCCATGCTCGTGCCATCGAAAACGAGTGCTTTGTAGTGATAGCCGGCAGTGTAGGCAATCTTCCCCGCGTGCACAACATGGACATCCAGTATGCCCAGTCCGGTGTGTTCACTCCCTGCGACTTCGCTTTCCCCACAGACGGCAAGCGTGCGGAAGCCACTCCGAATACCGAAATGATTCTTGTGTCGGATGTGGATCTGGACTTGCTGAATGAACTGCATACCTACGGCAGTGTACGCAACCTGAAAGACCGGAGAGGCGATTTGTACGAGGTGAAGATGAAAAGATGACTTTCCCGAATGCCACACTCGGTTGCCTCCAATGCCACACCTTATTCTCCGAAATGCCACACTTCATCGTCCGGAATGCCATAGGTTTCGGACAACGGAGTGTGGCATTTCAGCTGCTGAAGTGTGGCATCCGGGACGATGAAGTATGGCATTTCGGATGGTAATTCCATAGTTTATCCGTATCTTTACAAAACTTTTATTCTAAAAAACAGAAACAATGGCCAAGAAAGCTCTCTCTGCTCCCGAAATACCTCTCTGCATCAATGTGTTGCGATTACTTAACTACCGTCTGGCTCCCGACGAGCTGATTCTGTTCGACTGGCTTACAGTAAAACAGATTTCTTTTAAATACAAGCCTTTCCATTACTCCCAGGCGCGTGTAGAGGAAGAAACCCGTATCCGCCGTACCCGGCAGGAAGTCATCATTAAGCAATTCTCGGCCTTGGGCTTCTTGAAAACCGACATAAAGGTCAATTCCGTCACCCGTGGACGTGTCCGCTATTACTCCGTGGACTTCAGTGTACTTGCCGACGTGGATGTCCTGGTAGAAATCATCATGCCCCAAACCACGCTCTTCCGTGACTTCATCCTCTACTTTGCCTACCACGCCACTATGCAGAAGAAGAGCAAGGAAGAACAACTGAAGCCTGCCTCCGCCATAAATCACGAGGCTGCCGCCCGAATCTATCAACTGCTGAGCCAAGTCTATGACGAGCGCCGCCAATACTATAATGATGGGGGACTGACCGGAGATGTGAAGCCTGAACGCTCGAAATCTGCCATGCAATTGCAGCATAACAAACCCATAGAACGTAAACTGGCAAAGTTGGCAGACTACTACAACGATAACAGCATCAAAAACGCCTTTCTTGCCTATGTGGACGAAATCCTGACCCAAAAGAAAGAACCCGAAAACCTGATGTATTACTTTCTCTCTTTCGATGAGACATCGGATTGTTTCGGAGTGGTGAATCATTACCTTAATTATTTCACCTTGCATTATAGTTACAGCAGCAACAGTTGAAGTCTATCCGCTGATGATGCTGTTATTATTTCTTTTAATATAATACTTTATTATTCTTTCCCATGCTGTTCTCTGCACGCTTATTGCTGATTGCGGCAATAGCATTCGCAGAATTCTACATACCATTTGTTGAACTCAGCAAAATAGCCCTCTCATTTGTTGTTTTCAACGTAGTTTTCAGGGGGTAGGTTTTGGCAAATTCTGCGTTTTTTGTCGTTTTTTGCTTAGGGAACCCTGCATTGCCCCAAACGACATCTACAGATGCACTTCTATGTACTAATTCGGGAAAAGAGAAAAGAGGGACAGTGTTGAGTGAGCGAATATTTTTTAAAATCGTACCTGCATATTTTTTTGTTCTTAAAAAGTCTCTTGTATTTAAGTTTTTTGTAAATTTGCACCCTTAAAATGGAGAAGGTAGCTTTTGACGTACCAAATGCCTATCAAGAGTATCTTCAATCGTAAATTGTAAATTGTCAAATAGTAAATATCAAGATGGGTAAGAAGTTTGCCGAATATTCGAAGCTCGACCTTTCCGAAGTGAACGGAAAAGTGTTGAAGAAATGGGACGAAAACCAGGTTTTCGCCAAGAGTATGACAGAACGTGAAGGTTGTCCTTCTTTCGTATTTTTCGAAGGACCTCCCTCGGCCAATGGTATGCCGGGCATTCACCACGTAATGGCTCGCTCCATTAAGGACATTTTCTGCCGTTACAAAACGATGAAGGGGTTCCAAGTAAAGCGTAAGGCCGGATGGGATACTCATGGACTGCCCGTGGAACTGGGTGTGGAAAAAGCACTCGGCATTACGAAAGAGGATATTGGCAAGACTATTTCCGTAGCAGAATACAATGCTGCCTGCCGCAAGGACGTCATGAAGTTCACCAAGGAATGGGAAGACTTGACGCACAAGATGGGCTACTGGGTGGACATGACGGACCCGTATATCACCTACGACAACCGCTACATCGAAACCTTGTGGTGGCTGCTGAAACAGCTCTATAAGAAAGGACTCCTTTATAAAGGGTATACCATACAACCTTATTCTCCTGCTGCCGGAACCGGACTCAGCTCGCACGAGTTGAACCAGCCCGGATGTTACCGTGACGTAAAAGACACGACCATGGTGGCACAGTTCAAGATGAAGCATCCGAAACCGGAAATGGCAGAGTGGGGAACTCCTTACTTCCTGGCATGGACCACTACTCCGTGGACGTTGCCCAGCAACACTGCGCTCTGCGTCGGTCCCAAGATAGACTACGTGGCCGTACAGACTTACAACGGATATAGCGGTGAGAAGATGACTGTTGTCTTGGCAAAAGCACTGCTCTACACTCACTTCAACAAAAAAGCGGAAGACATTGCATTAGAGGATTATAAGCCGGGTGATAAGCTGATACCTTTCAAGATAGTAGGTGAGTACAAAGGCCCCGATTTGGTAGGTATGGAGTACGAACAGCTCATCCCTTGGGTGAAACCGATAGACGTTGCCGAAGACGGTAGCTGGACTCCCAGCGACAAAGGTTTCCGTGTAATTTCTGGTGACTATGTGACGACTGAAGACGGTACGGGTATCGTACACATTGCCCCGACCTTTGGTGCGGACGATGCTTTTGTGGCACGCGCTGCAGGTATACCGTCCTTGTTCATGATAAACAAGAAGGGTGAGACCCGCCCGATGGTAGACCTCACCGGTAAGTTCTTCTTGATTGACGAACTGGACGAGGAGTTTGTAAAGGCATGTGTCAATGCAGACCTTTACAAAGACTATCAGGGCAAGTGGGTAAAGAATGCCTATGACCCTCAATTCACCGTAGACGGCAAGTATGATGAGCAGGCTGCACAAGCTGCCGAATCATTGGATATCGAACTCTGCATGATGATGAAAGCCGCCCGCCAGGCATTCAAGATAGAAAAGCATGTACACAATTATCCGCACTGCTGGCGTACGGACAAACCCGTATTGTACTATCCGCTGGATAGCTGGTTTATCCGCAGCACCGCTTGCAAGGAACGTATGATAGAGTTGAACAAGACCATCAACTGGAAGCCGGAAAGCACCGGTACGGGACGTTTCGGCAAGTGGCTGGAAAACCTGAATGACTGGAACCTCAGCCGTTCACGCTACTGGGGTACTCCGCTGCCCATCTGGCGTACAGAGGACAATAGCGAGGAAAAGTGTATCGAGTCTGTAGAAGAACTTTACAACGAAATAGAGAAATCCGTAGCTGCCGGCTTGATGCAGTCCAATCCTTACAAGGAGAAGGGCTTCCAGCCGGGTGTATATACCAAAGAGAATTATGACAAGATAGACTTGCACCGTCCTTACGTGGACGATGTCATCCTTGTTTCCAAAGACGGCAAGCCGATGAAACGCGAAACGGACTTGATTGACGTTTGGTTCGATTCCGGTGCCATGCCTTATGCACAGATACACTATCCGTTCGAGAATAAGGAACTGCTGGATAGCCACCAGGTATATCCTGCCGATTTCATCGCCGAAGGGGTGGACCAGACACGCGGTTGGTTCTTCACGTTGCACGCCATCGCTACAATGGTGTTCGACAGTATTTCTTATAAGGCTGTCATTTCCAACGGCTTGGTGCTCGACAAAAATGGTAACAAGATGTCCAAGCGTCTGGGCAATGCCGTAGACCCCTTCTCGACCATCGAGAAATACGGGTCCGACCCGTTGCGCTGGTACATGATCACCAACTCTTCTCCGTGGGACAATCTTAAGTTCGACGTGGATGGAGTGGAAGAGGTGCGCCGCAAGTTCTTCGGAACACTCTATAACACCTATTCATTCTTCGCCCTCTATGCCAATGTAGACGAATTTGACTACAAAGAAGCCGATGTGCCCATGGCAGAACGCCCTGAGATAGACCGTTGGATTCTCTCTGTACTGAATACGTTGGTGAAGAACGTGGATACCTGCTACAATGAATACGAGCCCACGAAAGCAGGACGTCTCATTTCCGAATTCGTGAACGACAACCTCTCCAACTGGTATGTCCGCCTGAACCGCAAACGTTTCTGGGGCGGTGGTATGACGCAGGACAAGCTCTCTGCATTCCAGACACTCTATACATGCCTCGAAACCGTGGCTAAGCTGATGGCACCCATCGCTCCGTTCTATGCTGATATGCTCTATTCCGACCTGATTGCAGCTACGGGACGCGACAATGTGGTTTCCGTACACCTTGCCAAGTTCCCCGAATATAAGGAGGAAATGATAGACAAGGAATTGGAAGTCCGCATGCAGATGGCACAAGACGTCACTTCCATGGTATTGGCATTGCGCCGCAAGGTGAACATCAAAGTCCGCCAACCGCTTCAGTGCATCATGATACCGGTAGTGGATGAAGAACAGCGTGCACACATCGAGGCTGTGAAAGCACTTATCATGAACGAGGTGAATGTAAAAGAAATCCAGTTTGTGGACGGTGCTGCCGGTGTACTGGTAAAGAAAGTGAAATGCGACTTCAAGAAGCTGGGACCGAAATTCGGTAAGCAGATGAAAGCCGTGGCTGCTGCTGTGGCGGAAATGTCCCAGGAAGCCATTGCCGAGCTGGAGAAGAAAGGCTCTTATACGTTCAATCTGGACGGTGCAGAAGCCGTGATTGAAACGGCAGATGTGGAAATCTTCAGTGAGGATATTCCGGGATGGCTGGTTGCCAACGAGGGCAAACTGACCGTGGCTCTGGAAGTTACCGTTACCGAAGAGTTGCGCCGTGAGGGTATTGCACGCGAGCTGGTAAACCGCATTCAGAATATCCGCAAGTCGAGCGGTTTTGAGATAACAGATAAAATAAAGATTACATTATCAAAAAATCCTCAAACAGATGATGCGGTAAATGAATATAATGACTATATTCGCAACCAAGTTTTAGGAACTTCACTGACGCTGGCAGACAACGTAGAAAATGGTACAGAACTGAACTTCGACGATTTCTCGCTGTACGTGAGCGTAGTGAAAGAATAATTAAATACTAACCCTGATTAACACGTAAAAGTTATGGCAGAAAAGACAAGATACTCAGATGCTGAATTGGAAGAATTCCGCGCTATCATTATGGAGAAGTTAGAGTTGGCACAACGTGACTATGAACTGTTAAAGGCCAGCCTGACGGGTGCAGACGGTAATGACACCGACGATACATCTCCTACGTACAAAGTACTGGAAGAAGGTGCCAACACCTTATCCAAGGAAGAAACCACACGTCTGGCCCAACGCCAGTTGAAGTTCATCCAAGGATTGCAGGCTGCTTTGGTGCGCATTGAGAACAAAACATATGGCATTTGCCGCGAAACCGGCAAACTGATACCGGCAGAGCGCCTTCGTGCAGTGCCCCATGCCACTTTGAGCATCGAAGCTAAAAACAACGGCAAGAAATAAAAATGGGTAAATTCTTTACGAAGGGCCGGATAGCCTGCCTTATCATATTTTCGGTATTGGTTATAGACCAAATTATCAAGATTTGGATAAAGACCCACATGTACTGGCATGAGAGTATCCGGATTACGGATTGGTTCTATATATACTTTACCGAGAATAGTGGTATGGCTTTCGGTATGGAAATATTCGCCAAACTGTTCCTGACCTTGTTCCGCATTGCTGCAGTCACGGTCATTGGCTGGTTTCTGTACAAGTTCGTGAAGCAAGGCATGAAGACCGGATTTATCATCTGTGTGTCTTTGGTCTTGACGGGAGCCTTGGGAAACATTGTCGACAGTGTGTTCTATGGCGTGCTGTTCAACGAAAGCACCCATTCGCAGATAGCCTCCTTCATGCCTGAAGGAGGGGGATATGCCCCGTGGTTCCATGGCAAGGTGGTGGATATGTTCTATTTCCCCATCATTGATACAAACTGGCCCGCATGGATGCCGTTTGTCGGTGGAGAACATTTCATTTTCTTCAGCCCGATATTCAATTTTGCGGATGCAGCAATCAGTTGCGGTATCATTGCTTTGCTGTTGTTCTACGGCAAGGACTTCAATGATGCCTATCATGCTGCCATAAAGAAATCATGAAAGGAATAAATCGAATTCAATGGTGTAGCGTAGTCCTTCTGGTGTTCAGTCTGACGGCTTGTAAGGTGAAAAGACCTGAAACCGTCCTTCCGGATGCCAAGATGGAAAACGTGCTTTATGATTATCACATAGCCAAAGCTATGGGTGAAGAAGTGCCGTATAACGAAAGTTATAAGCGGGTGCTATACATTGAGTCGGTTTTCAAGAAATATGGCATTACTCAGGCCGATTTTGACTCTTCTATGGTCTGGTTTGCCCGTAACCCGGAAGTACTTACCAAAATCTACGAGAAAGTGAATGTACGGTTGAAAGCCGAGAGAGACGGTATCAACCACTTGATTGCCCTGCGTGACAACAAGCCGAAAGAATCACTTCCCGGAGACAGTATCGACGTGTGGATATGGCAGCATATCTATCAGTTGACGGGTATGCCCCTGGACAACAAGATAACGTTTACGTTGCCATCAGACACCAATTTCCACGACCGTGACACGCTGCGCTGGAGCGTGCGCTTCCGTTTCCACAACGGTGCACCGGACAGCATACATGCTCCGTTGATGGCGATGCAGGTTCTTTACGAAAAGAATGACAGTGTCATCAGTGCCATTCGGAAAGTACAAGACACAGGTGTGGAAACGCTCACCTTGTTTGCCGATACTTTAGGAGAAATCAAGGAAATACGCGGGTTCATCTATTATCCGCAGCAGGAGACTCCACAGCCTTTGCTGGCAGACCGTATCTCACTGATGCGCTATCACGCCACGGACAGCTTGGTCATTGCCCCAAAGGACAGCCTTCAGCAGGCGACAGACTCCCTTCGCAAAGACAGTATCGGAAAACCTGAGAAATTGAAACCTCTGGAAATTCAGGAGCAAGAAAATACCACGACTCCCAGAACCATACGTCCCCGTCCGAAAGCATGAAACGCTACGCTTCCCATTTTCTGTTTCTTCCCGGGCATGGCTATCTGAAACAATATGTGGTGGAGATAGGTGAAGGACAATGTGTATCACGTATCTTCCCATTGACAGAAGAGGTGGAGAATACGGAATGGCTACCGGGAGTCATAGCTTTGCTTACGGAGGTGGAAACAGACTATCCTCATTTTGATACGTGCTGCAATATACTGACGGCAATCCCTCCGGTTATCGAGGAAGAATTGCCTTATTTGATTCCCTGGTTGTTTTTTCCTTTTGATTTTACTACAATGCAGCCTGGCGCCGGAACTCAGCGCAAACTACTGCTGTGGCAATAGCCACGTTCAATGACTCCGAGGTCTCACGGCTGGCGGGATAATTCGGTATGTATAGTTTGCGGTTGATGAGTGCCTCCACTTCTTTTCCGATGCCATTTCCTTCATTACCCATCACAATCAGCCCATTTTTCGAGAGCGGTTGTCCGTACATATTCTCTCCGTCCAGGAAAGTGCCGTAAACAGGAATATCCTTCAGTGAGCGGATGAACTCGGGTAGGGGAGTATAATGCAGTCTGACGCGTGCGATACCTCCCATCGTGGCCTGCACAGTTTTGGGATTATAGATATCCACCGTGTTGGGCGAACAGAAAATATGCTCTATCCCAAACCAATCAGCAAGGCGGACAATCGTTCCCAGGTTACCGGGGTCTTGCACATCATCCAAAGCCAGACAGAGGGAGTGGCTGATGACGGAAATATCCGTCTCCTCATCCGGCTGCCGGAACACAGCCAGCACTTGTTGGGGAGTTTTCAGCAGGCTGGCACGCGAAAGTTCCTCCTCCGATACTTCCGTGACATCCGTTACGGTGGAGAGAGGGCGGTTCCGGGAAAGCCATTCTGAAGTTGCCAGCAAGAACTGACAAGGAAAATGTCCCAACAAATCCCCTACGAGTTTAGGTCCTTCTGCCAGAAATACCTTGTCGGCCTTCCGGTTCTTTTTCTGCTCCAACGAGTGGATATATTTAATGCGATTTTTACTTAATGCCATAGGACACACATGTTATCATTTGACAAAAATACGTGATTATTTCAATATAATCAAAAACTCTGCACTCTTCCGGCGTTTTTTATTTCGGGAACAAAAAAATACAAGTATATTTGTAGCTGTTTATGCGCAATTAATGACTCGGTATGAATAAAGGTTTCCGCTACGCGATACTTACTACTATCGTACTTTTGTTGGCTTCCTGTTCTTCTACCAAATATGTGCCGGACGGCTCGTATTTGCTGGATGAAGTGCGCATACATACTGATAATAAGGAAGTAAAACCATCCAATCTCTCCATGTACATCCGCCAGAATCCCAATGCGAAGTGGTTCAGCCTGATAAAGACCCAGTTGTATGTCTACAACTGGTCCGGACGGGACTCTACACGCTGGATAAACCGTACATTGAGGAAATTAGGTGATGCCCCGGTCATATACAGTGAGGAGGAAACCAACCGGACCAGGGAAGAAATCACTAAGGCTGTGCAGAATATGGGCTATATGGGCGCCCTGGTGGAACCGGTACGCCAAGTCAAGAAGAAAAAGATGAAGTTGGTCTATAAGGTGACAACCGGCAAGCCCTATAAAGTTCGTACCTTGAAATATGATATCCAGGACAGTAAAATAAAGGAATACATGCGGCAGGATTCCGCAGTAACCTTATTATCCGAAGGCATGTATTTTGATGTCAATGTACTGGATGCAGAACGCCAGCGCATCACAAACAAACTGCTTCAGAATGGATATTACAAGTTCAATAAAGAGTACATATCCTATACTGCGGATACTGTCCGTAATTCTTATCTGGTAGATTTGACACTGCATTTGGCTCCATACAGACAGCATAACGAGGATACGCCGCAGAATCACCGGCAATACACTATCAATAAAGTGAGTTTCATTACCGATTATAATGTGTTGCAGGCATCCACCCAGAACAGCATCGAGGTGAATGATTCATTGCATTACAAAGGCTTTCCCATCTACTACAAAGACAAGCTTTATCTGCGCCCCAAAGTGCTGACCAACAATCTGCGCATCACTCCGGGAACTCTCTATAACGAGCAGAACGTGCAGCGTACCTACTCCAACTACGGACGCCTGCAAGCCCTGAAATATACCAATATCCGTTTTTTTGAAGTGCAACAGAGTGACAGTGCAAAGCTCAACGCCTATGTGATGCTGACCAGAGGCAAGCATCAGTCCGTATCTTTTGAGGTGGAAGGCACAAACTCTGCCGGCGATTTGGGAGCTGCCGCTTCGGTGGCTTTTCAGCACCGCAACATGTTCAAAGGTTCCGAAACATTCATGTTCAAGCTACGTGGGGCATACGAGGCTGTGTCCGGTTTGCAGAGCTCCTTGAATCAAGACTACATAGAATTAGGTGCGGAAGCAACCATCAACTTCCCACGGTTTATGTTTCCCTTTGTATCCAGCGATTTCAAGCGGAGGATAAGGGCTACTACAGAATTCGGATTGCAATATAACTACCAGATGAGACCCGAATTCACGCGCATTGTAGCATCTGCCGGATGGAGCTACAAATGGGGGGTACAACAACAGCGTTCGCAGCATCGCATTGATTTGCTGGACATCAACTATCTGTATATGCCCAGCATAGACCAGACATTCAAAGAGGATTATCTGGAGAAAGACGAGAACTACATCCTCAAATACAATTATGAAGACCGCTTTATTGTCCGCACCGGCTATAGCTATATCTACAACAGTGCCGGAAGAGCATTGATGAATAACTCCGGTATCGGAAATTCCTATACCATCCGCCTCAATTTTGAATCGGCGGGTAACTTGTTGTATGCTGTGGCAAAGCTCGGAGGAATGAAGAAGAATGCATCGGGGGAATACACTTTGTTGAACATTCCTTTTGCCCAATACCTGAAAGGCGATTTTGACTTTGCCAAGAATCTGGTCATTGACAACCGCAATTCATTGGCATTTCATTTTGGTGCCGGTATTGCCATTCCATACGGCAATGCAACAATGCTTCCATTTGAGAAGCGCTACTTCTCCGGCGGCGCCAACAGTGTGCGCGGATGGTCTGTACGTGATTTGGGGCCCGGTTCTTTCCCCGGCGATAATAACTTCATGAACCAGTCGGGAGACATCAAGCTGGATGCCAGCATTGAATACCGCACACGGTTGTTCTGGAAATTCAGAGGAGCCCTCTTTGTAGATGCCGGGAATATCTGGACAATACGGGATTATAAAGACCAGCCGGGAGGTCAGTTTAAATTTGACAAGTTCTATAAGCAGATTGCCGTGGCATATGGTTTGGGATTGCGTCTTGACCTGGATTTCTTTGTATTGCGTTTCGACGGAGGTATGAAGGCCATCAATCCGGCTTATGAAAAGAAAAAAGACCGTTATCCCATTATTCATCCTAAATTCAGCCGCGATTTTGCTTTCCACTTTGCTGTGGGATATCCGTTCTAATGAAAGTTGAAAATGGAAAGTGAGAAATGCTTATTGGGCATCTATGTACCAGCCACTTTCCATTTTCAATTTTCCATTAATTAAAAGCGTAGTACGTGCCAATCATCGTCGCCTGACGTGCTGCTGCCACACCTTGGGCATCCAGCGTCACTGTCATTTCCTCACCGTTCGGAAGGGTCATTTGTGCAGTGCCGTCATTGTTCATTTGCAGCAATTCTGTGCTGACACCATCGGCAACAACATTCCAAGTATTCAACTCTTTGTTGTAAATGAGTTCCATAGAAGCAGTCTCACCTTCTTTGGTGATAGAATAGCCGTTTTCAAGTGTCTCTACCAGGTAGTCACCGTTTTCGCCTTTCACTTTCTTTACATCACCAATGCTGGCCATAGGGTTTGAACCACTCCAGAATTCGATGGAGTTGATGACCAATGCATCGGCCAGATAGCAAACGCCATATACCGGGATAATATTGAATGCCAGATAAACCAGTTCGTTTACAAACTTGGTACCAATACCTTGATTCCAGCTGACCAGTTTACTATGCAGTCCAAAAGAACCGATACAAGAACTGAAAAGAAACGAGCCGCAAATCATTACGGTCGCAGCCATCTTCAAATTGAACTTTTTCATAATCACTCTTTTTTATTTTACTGTGTTTAATTAGCTTTATAGCTCATCGAGTTATTTTAAGCATCCGCAAATATAGGATTTTTTACGAAAATACATCCTATTTGAGCTTAAAATCTGTTTTCAGTAAAACGGAAGTGTCTATTTACGAGCCTTTTGGAAAAGAGCTTTTCTTATCCAGCGGTCAACGGCAAACTTGCCCGGACCTATGATATACATCAATATGAACACTACCAGATATACAAAAGCCAACTCTTTCGTGGCAAACGGGTCATTACCATGAATTACAAAAAAGGCAACAGCCATTGTAAACACCATTGGTATCATAGCCAAACGATAGAGAAAGCCTATAATGAATGCCATGGAACATGCCAATTCACCAAAGATAGCCAGTCCTAAAGACAGCGGACTGCCTACACCCAGCGGGTCAGGGAAAACGGCCGACAGCTCTTGAAAGTTAGTCCACTTCTGGATACCGTGGTTCATTAATAATATACCGAATACAATTCTTGCAATCAATAGCATAGCAGATGTTGCCGTTCCGTCCGGTTTGACAGGAAATAAAAGTCGTTTTAACATATTCATTCGTTTTTAAGTTCGTATATGAACTATAACAAATATTACTCAATAAAAGTTTACTCCCGTTTCAACGGTTTGATGATAATCCGTAAAGACGGGTCATAGGTAAAGTAACTCCACATCCAGTCTACGAAGATGAAAAGACGGTTCTTTACACCCACAATACTCATCAAATGGATGAATAGCCACACAGCCCATGCCGGAAAACCGCCAAAACGCAGTTTCTTAAGCTCGACTACGGCATGATTGCGGCCAATGGTCGCCATGGAGCCTTTGTTTTGATATATAAACGGCTGCAACGGCAGGCCTGTTTCTGCACGCTGCAAGTTCCTTATCAAGTTGCGGGCCTGCTGGATGGCTGGTTGCACCACTTGCGGGTGTCCTTTGGGATACTCCTCAGAAATCATAAGGGCCGTATCCCCGATAGCGAAAATATTGGGATATTGAGAAAGACGGTTATAAGTGTCCACCTTCAAGCGGTTTCCCGGTCCATAGGCATCGGCAGGCAATCCTTGAAGGCTGTTTGCCTTGACACCGGCCACCCAGAATACATTTTTGGTATCGATGGCAGTCCCGTCATTCAATGCCAATTGATAATTCTCGTATCCCATCACCCGTTGATTCAATTTGATTTCCACATCACGCTTCTTCAGATAATCGGCCACTTCTTTGGAAGACTCTTCTGAAAAAGCAGACAAGAGCCGGGAAGAGCCATCCAACAAGATGATACGCATCTCATTGATATTCAAGTCCGGATAGTCTTGAGGAAGGACAAACTTCCTCATCTCGGCCAAAGCACCAGCCAACTCTATTCCCGTAGCTCCACCGCCTACAATGGCAAAGGTCATCAGACGCCTGCGCTCTTCTTTATTACCGGTGTTCTGGGCTTGTTCAAAACTATCCAATATCTGGTTTCGGTTGAACAAGGCTTCCGAAGTATTCTTTAGTGCCATGGTCTGTTTCTCCAGCCCGTCGTTTCCAAAATAATTTGTGTTGCAGCCGGTGGCAATGACCAAATAGTCGTATGCCAGCGTGCCGATGGAAGTCTCCAGCAGATTGTGTTCCGGGAAGACTTGCTGTGCTTCACAAATACGTATATGGAAATGCTCTCTTTTTTTGAAGATTTTTCGGTATGGGAATGATATGGCACTCGGTTCAATACCTGCTGTGGCTACTTGATAGAGTAACGGTTGGAAGATGTGATGGTTATTCTTATCCAGTAAAACTATCTGAAACTTGTTGCTTTTCAATTTTCGTGCCAGCTTTAATCCGCCAAAGCCGCCGCCTACGATTACCAGTCGTTTCTGTCCCTCTTTATCGGGAATGTCCATTGCTGTTTTCATAATTCAATATCATGTTGTTCTTTGTAATATTAAAATAACAGTATAAATCGAGGAAAGTTCTATAAATGATGTAGTTAAAAAGAGTAAACCCCACATGCAATGTAGAAATGAACATTAAAAGAGAAAAATTGGAAACAAAAAGAACAGTAACATTGTTGTAATGAAGAACATAAAAACTAACTTTGCCACGGAAGTTTTCTACAAGTAAATGGACACTAAATTGACAAAATGGATATTACCAATATTGATGCTGATTACAGAAACGGCTGTTCATGCACAAACACACCTTGCAGAAGCAAAAAACTCTGTGGACTCAATTTCTACGTATCCGATAGACTCGCTTCCCAAGAAACGCAGTTTTTTCGGAAAAATTTTGAATTACTTCAACGATGCCAACAAAGAAAAGAAAAACAAGAAATTTGATTTCAGCATTATAGGCGGGCCTCATTATTCCAGTGACACCAAATTTGGAATCGGACTGGTGGCGGCAGGACTCTACCGTACCGACCGGAACGATAGTATTCTCCCTCCGTCCAATGTCTCTCTGTATGGGGATGTCTCCACAGTGGGATTCTATTTGCTGGGAGTACGTGGAAACCATCTGTTTCCCCAAGACAAATACCGGTTGAACTACAATCTGTATTTCTATTCTTTCCCAAGCCTTTACTGGGGACAAGGATATGACAATGGAGCCAATGATGACAATGAGAGTGAATACGATCGCTTTCAGGCGCAGGTTAAGGTGGACTTCATGTTCCGGATGGCACGTAACTTTTATATCGGTCCGATGACAACATTTGATTACGTGTATGGACATGACTTTGAAAAACCGGAATTATGGAAAGGAATGAAAGCGCGTAGCACCAACGTGAGCTTGGGGTTTTCCTTGTTGTATGATTCACGCGATTTTCTGACAAATGCCTATAAAGGATATTACCTACGGATAGACCAGCGCTTCAGTCCGGCCTTTTTGGGAAATAAATATGCATTCAGCAATACGGAACTGACGACCAGCTATTACCAGTCCGTGTGGAAGGGTGGGGTGTTGGCAGGCCAGTTCCATACTCTGCTGAACTACGGAAATCCGCCCTGGGGACTGATGGCAACATTGGGAAGTTCCTATTCTATGCGTGGCTATTATGAGGGGCGCTACCGTGACAAGTGTGCAATGGATGCCCAGCTGGAACTACGCCAACATGTATGGAAGCGAAATGGAGTTGCCGTATGGGTAGGGGCGGGAACCATATTCCCGAATTTCTCGGAATTGGAGGCCAGGCATATTCTTCCTAATTATGGTTTCGGCTACCGCTGGGAGTTCAAAAAGAGAGTAAACGTACGTTTGGATTTAGGTTTTGGCAAACACCAGACCGGATTTATATTCAATATCAATGAAGCTTTTTAGAGACATAAAAAAATGGTTCGACAATCAGGAACATTTGTTCTATCTGTTTCTGGTCATTCTGATAGTGCCCAATGTAGTGCTATGCTTTACAGAACCCATATCATGGACGGCAAAGATATGTAATATCCTGCTACCCCTTTCTATATATTATGCTGTAATGGCTTGGTCGAGAAACTGTGGCAGGACATTCTGGCTGCTATTTCCGTTCATCTTCTTCGGAGCCTTCCAGCTTGTATTGCTGTATCTTTTCGGTCAGTCCATTATCGCAGTGGATATGTTTCTGAATCTGGTGACAACCAATTCGAGCGAGGCGCTGGAACTGCTGGACAATCTGATACCTGCCATCGTTATTGTGGTAGTGCTCTATATACCTGCATTAATTCTGGCAACCATATCCATTGTACACAAACGCAGACTGTCCGAAGCATTCATCCGGCAAGCTCGCCGTCGCACTCTGTATGTGTTGTCTGCCGGAATATTATCCTTAGGCACTGCTTATTTGACAGATAACCGGTATGAGCCGAAATCCGAACTGTATCCTGCCAACGTATGCTACAACATAGCACTTGCTTTTCAACGGACGGCCCAGACGCGGAATTATCACAAGACCTCTAAAGATTTTACCTTTCATGCTAGAAGTACTCATCAGGCTGATGAAAGGGAAGTATATGTAATGGTGGTGGGAGAAACCTCACGGGCATGCAACTGGGCTTTGTACGGCTACGAACGGGAGACTAACCCGGGACTGTCGGGCATTGGCGGACTGACAGCTTTCAGCCATGTGCTGACAGAATCAAACACTACCCACAAGAGTGTTCCGATGTTGCTGTCACCGGTCAGTGCTTCCAGTTTTGATTCCATCTATTATCAAAAAGGGATTATCACAGCATTCAAGGAAGCCGGTTACCAGACCGCCTTTTTCTCGAACCAGCGCTATAACCACTCATTTATAGACTTCTTCGGCAAAGAAGCCGACACGTATGATTTCATTAAAGAAGATGTGGGGGATTCCAATTACAACCCCTCTGATAACGAACTGTTGAAACTGGTAGCAAAAGAACTGGGCAAAGGAGTTTCCAGGCAATTTATAGTTCTCCACACTTACGGTTCTCATTTTAATTATAAAGAGCGCTATCCGGCAGAGCAGGCTTTCTTCCTGCCGGACATGCCCGTTGATGCGGAAGTGAAATACAAAGACAACCTGATTAATGCCTATGACAATTCTATCCGCTACACGGATAATTTTCTGGTTCGTCTGATAGATATGCTTCGAGAACAACATGTCAATTCTGCCCTGATATACACTTCAGACCATGGAGAAGATATTTTCGATGACAACCGGCATCTCTTTCTGCATGCTTCACCGGTACCTTCCTATTATCAGATACATGTGCCATTCTTTATTTGGATGTCCGACAACTACCGGCAGAGATACCCATCGTTATTGGAGGCCGCACAAGCCAATAGGCAGAAGAATGTATCTTCCAGTGCCTCATTCTTCCAGACAATGCTGGAAATAGGTGGAGTGGAGACCCCATACCGGAATGACTCTTTATCTGTCACCAGCGCTCTGTTTATCGAAAGACCCAGAGTCTATCTGAACGACCACAATGAAGCCCGCACACTGGATGATGTCGGTATGCTCAAGGAAGACTTCAAGATGCTGGAAGAGAAAGGCATCAGGTAATCAGGGAAAGAGAGCAGGCTGTTGCTATTTTGCCCTGATTCTTGATATAAAATTCTGAATCACCGGATACATCTCCTCTACCGTATTCAGCTCCATGCAAGCCGTCTCCAACGGGCACCAGCCGGTCTTGTCACGGTTAATGATATGGGGAACCTCTTGGGCAAAAGTCGTTTCAATTCCTGCTTCGCACAGCAATGCCAGCGCAGGAGTGCTGATTATATCGGCATAGACCGTTTTAAAGCCTCCCAGTACCATCAAAGCAGCGGCACCTTTCCCTATAACCTTATCGGCAATGGCAGCCCCCTTCATAAATGCAGAATCTGCCTGGTACAAATCATACAAATCCGCTACTCCCCGTTGGGTGAAAGTACGGACTTCCTCCCGGTTCTTCATAACACAAGAGTATCCTCCCTTGTGCAGTATGTCAATGATACTCTCCATTTTATAAAGTCTCTTGTTTCAACTGTTCTACAAATTTGTCAATACGATGCAGTTCTTTGGGAATATCAATCGTTTGCGGGCAATGCGGAGAACACTGGTTGCACCCGGTACAATGGTCGGCCTGCCTCAGTTTGGGTACACTTCGGTCATATCCTACGAGAAAAGCACGGCGTGCTTTCCGATAATTCTCATCCTGGCTGCTTTCCGGCACATTTCCTTCATTGACACATTTATTGTAATGTATCAAGATGGCAGGAATGTCAATTCCATACGGGCAAGGCATGCAGTACTTGCAGTCGTTGCAAGGTATGGTGGGGTACTCCATCATCAAATCTGCCGTATCATACAGATACTGAGTTTCCTCTTCTGTGAGTGGTACCAATGGAGAGTAAGTACGGATGTTATCCTGCAAATGTTCCATATAAGTCATGCCGCTCAGCACTGTCAGTACATCCTGGGGAGAACCGGCATAACGGAATGCCCAAGACGCCACACTGCGTTCGGGTTCGCGCTGCTTCAGCCGTGCCACAATATGGTCGGGGACATTGGAGAGCCGCCCACCCAGCAGAGGCTCCATAATGATAGCAGGGATCTTACGCTTGGCCAGCTCGTCATACAGATACTCTGCCTTGAAGTTGCTGCCCGAAGCATGTTTCCAGTCCACATAATTCAACTGTATTTGTACAAAGTCCCAATGAACTTCACCACGGTCATGCATCTGCAAGGCATAGTCATAGACTTCGATATCTCCGTGGAACGACCATCCCAAACGGCGGATGCGTCCTGCTTCACGCTCCTTGACAAGAAAATCAATCATACCGTTGTCTATGTAGCGTTTGCGGAATTGCTCCATGCCACCGCCACCAATCATGTGTAGCAGATAGTAGTCTATATAGTCCACCTGCATATCCTCGAACGACTTACGGTACATAGCGATGGAACCCTCGCGAGTCCAGGTATCAGGATGAAAATTGGATAGTTTGGTGGCAAGATAGAACGATTCGCGTGGATGGCGTTTCAGAGCTATTCCCGTAGACTTCTCACTCCATCCTTGTACATACATCGGAGACGTATCGAAATAATTCACGCCATGGGCAATGGCATAATCCACCAGTTCGTTTACAGCATCCTGGTCTATCATTTCCCCTTTTCCATCCGGAGCAGGAACGGTAGGCCAGCGCATACAGCCATATCCTAAAATAGAAACTTTGTCACTCCCCAAACCAGGAAAACTACGATAGGTCATTTTATCCGTCGGAATGGGGCCCAATACTTTACTGCCTTCACTGCTTCCTTCCTTAGAACCACATCCATAGAGGGCAGCAGTAGATGTGGCGGCTGTAATTCCCACTATCTTCAAGAAATCACGACGGTTCATATTGTTTTTATGATGTTCTTCCATACTTATAGAAATTCTACTTTGTTATATAATTCGATGTCTTTCATGTCCTTCCACATAGATGGCACTGAACGGACGGGCCGGACAAAGATTCTCACATGCCCCGCAGCCGATACAACGCTCCACATTGATTACCGGAATCTTTGGAGAATCCTTGTCTTCAGGTATACTCGGCACCATTTGTATGGCTCCCGTCGGACAATGGCGTGCACAGTTGCCACACTGCACACCATCCGTCAGTGGTATGCAATTTTTCTTTACCCACACGGCATGCCCTATCTGAACGGATGATTTATCAGCTTTGGTTATCGGACGGATAGCCCCTGCAGGACATACCTCCGAACATTTTGTACATTCCGGTCTACAATAGCCGCGTTCGTATGACATTTCCGGTTGCATCAATTTCCTTAAGTCTGCAGAAGGACGAAGAACCTGATTGGGACATGCCGACACACAGAGCTGGCAGGCCGTGCAGTGTTGCGCCATATTGCGGGCACTCAATGAGCCGGGAGGAGTGAGGGGAGTGCTTCGCTCAGGAATCTTCTTATCTTCAATGGCTGCCAGTCCTCCGTCTACTTTCTTTTCCTGCGCTTTTAAAACAGAAGTGGCTGCAACCAGAGCCGTTGCTGTGAAAAAACTGCGGCGGGTTTCGTTTATCTGTTCCGAATCTGCCTTGCCCGCAGCAGGTTTACCGAAAGGATGATACTTGTAGGAAATGGCTCCATGCTTGCACTTCTCAATGCAGTTCATGCAAACCACACACCGGCTTGCATCAATCTGATGCTCCTTAAAGTTGATGCAGGCTGCCTTGCAGTTGCGTGAACAAAGACTGCATTGGTTGCACTTTTCCGAATCTATTGTGATGCGGAAAAGCGAATAACGTGAAAGGAAGCCCAAGACCGTTCCTACCGGGCAAATCGTATTACAATAGGTTCGTCCGTTGCGTCCGGCCAGAACAACAAGCACAGCCAAAGTAGCGGCAGCAATAATAAAAGTCGGCAGGCTCTTCAACCATACATCCGTTTCATAAAAGGCATAACTGTCTGCCCGTTCAGCCAGATAAGCAAGCAGATTGTTGCCCCATTGCCATATAGGTTGAAAAAGATTATTGGCAATACGTCCGTATGCACTATAGGGTGCAAGTAGAGCAGCCAATGAACCAATTCCGGCAATCAAAGCAATGATAAACACACCCAATACGCCATAGCGCAGCCAAGATAAGGCCGGAGAATAAGAGTAAGGAAGCTTCCTGCGTTTTTTAGGTTGCCGGCCCAGCCATGCCAGTATATCCTGAAATACCCCTAAGGGGCAAATCACAGAACAATAGATACGCCCGCATACCAAAGTGAGAATTACAAGAAACAATATCACTCCCACATTTAGCGCCAATACAGCCGGCAAAAACTGGATTTTGGCCAACCAGCCGAACCACCCATGCAACGTTCCCGTAAAATCAAGGAACAACAAGGTGATGAGTACAAAGCAAATCATTGCAAAAGTCAGTCTAATCTTCCGTAACATGATAATCCTTTATTTTGAGTTCCTAAACTATATCAGCGATATGAGTACAAAACAACTGCCGAAATAGTGAAATTTTATTTATGCAAAAATACATAAAAAAAGAAAGGTATCATCATTCAATGGAATTAAAAACGAAAGAAAGAAGGACAAATACAAAATGCTCCCATTTGCAGTATTAATTAAGTTCCCCTCCTCGTTACGGCCGGATAAAAGCCAATCTCTTATTTTCTTCTGCAAACAGAATAGCCGTATTGACTAATGCCAAATGCGAATAAGCTTGTGGAAAATTCCCCAGTTGTTCCTTCGTATTAAAATCAATATCCTCACTGAATAACCCCAAATGATTGGAATATGTCAGAACATCATCAAACAAACAACGGGCTTCTTCCTTTTCTCCGATAACAAAAAGCGCACGTATCAGCCAAAAAGTGCAAATGGTAAAAGCCGAAGAAGGAAGCCCGAAATCATCTTCGCTGTTATACCGGTACATCAATCCCTTATGCAAAAGAGCTTTTTTCACAGCCTTCACTGTCTTATGGTATCGGATATCGTCTGCTGCAATAAAACCGTAAGGTTCCATCAACAGCAAAGAGGAATCCATTGCCATATTATCATAAGTCTGCGAGAAACTTTGAAGTTCTTCCTTCCATCCATATGTCATTACATCCTGCCATACCTTGTCAGCTTCCTTTTGCCAACGTTCACTATAACCGTATTTATTGAGCATGGAAGCTATCTTTGCACCACGGTCCAAAGCCACCCAACACATCACTTTGGATGAAACAAAATGGCGGCTTTCTCCTCTGATTTCCCATATCCCCTTATCTGGTTTCTTCCAATCTTCCATTACCGTGGAGAGAATGCTCTTTACCATTTCCCACATATCCTCTATTTCGTCTAATGTACCGGGCATCAGCCGATAGTACTGGTAAATCAAATCCATCAGATAACCGAACGAGTCATTCTGCTTTTGATGGTAAGCATCATTACCTATCCGTACTGGTTTGGAATTCTTATATCCGGACAAATGCTCCAGAATAATCTCGGTCAGCTGCCTTTCTCCCCGAATGCCGTACATTATCTGATAGGATTCGTGCTTGGATACGAAAGTGGACTGTATGAACTTCATAAAACGTCTTGCTGCTCCTATATGGCCTATCTGGAACAAAGTTTCGATAGACATGGAGGCATCCCTCAACCAACAGAACCGATAATCCCAATTACGTACTTCGCCGACGGATTCGGGCAAACTGGTAGTAAGGGCGGCCAGTACGGCTCCGTTATAGTAAGACATCAGTTTCAAAACCAGCATGCTTCTTTCTATCACATCATTATAGAGAGAATATTTCTTAGTACGGTTGGTCCAATTAAGCCAATAAACCAAAGTACGGCAATATTCAATTTTTTCCCGTTCAATGTCCACCGGAATGACCTTTTCATTGTATGACAAAAGAAAGAACTCATCTTTTTCCAATATAATTTCTTTTTTCTGTTCGATGTTCTGCAAAGGAAGGGAAGAATACAAATATTGTCTATCTTTATTATCAGAAGAACAATAGCTTTCTATAAATTCAGAAGTGACATTATGAATCACTTTACCTTGCGCATAATTGGGAGCAGGGACATAGTTTACTTTGAAACGGGGCTTACCTTTTATCCACCTCACATATCGATACAATTCTGCCGGAAGATAATGGGCATTTTCGCAGGAACGGTAATAAGGCATGTAATCAAGTACGACAAATTCTCCCTCTTTCGAAGAAAAAGAAGTAGACAATATGTTAGTGTGAGGAACGTAAGATTGTGAGATATGATAGTCTTCTGTAACGTCAAATCCAAAACTTCCTCCTCTTTCCCGATCAAGTAGTGATGCAAAGATAGACGGAGAATCAAAATCGGGAAAACACAACCAGTCTATGCTGCCTTTTTCGGATATAAGTGCGGCAGTCCGACAATTGCCTACTACCCCATAATTTAAATTACTCATTTTTACTATTTTGTTTTTAACAAGTCTCTGAAAAAATCGAATACCCCTTTCAAGCTTGTTTTGACATTCTCGCCAATGGGTTGTTTCATGTCTTTCTTGTTCGCCAGAATTTGAAGAAAAGGCAGAACTTCCGTTTGTGATGGCATATTATAGCTTGCTGCCTCCGACACATATCCCACCTTGATTGTCACTGCATTCACCGGCAAAGCTTTGAACATATCTTCATCCGTAGTATCATCTCCCATAGCTATGATAAAGTCATAATGTTTCTTTTCCAACTGGCGTCTCACTTCGGAACCTTTATTATAATCGGGAGACTTAATCTCCACCACTTTATCTCCTTGTATGATTTGCAGCTTTTGCTGTATACAGATGTTAACCAGCACATTGATAAGTTGCTGTGCCCGCAAAGCTCCTAACCATGCATCACTTTCCCGGTAATGCCATGCCAAAGCCGTTTCCTTGACTTCAAGGTGGGAACGAGGCGTCTTTTCGACAAAAAGCTTCAAGATGGACACCAATCCGGAACTCCATTCCGCTTTGTTTATGTTTTTGTGCCAGATGCCATTTTCCTTATAGAAAGCACCATGTTCCGCAGCCATTGCAATAGGTAAATTTCCCAACCATTTTTCTAAAGTAAAATGGTCGCGACCACTATTCACAACAACATGGTTGGCCGGGTCGGAAACCAGCTTCTGCAATGTGGCAATGAGTTCAGGGGTGGGCTTAGCATTTTCCGGTCGTGTCTTGAGCGACGCCAACGTTCCGTCATAATCCAGCAAGATAAGCCGTTGCTTAGCCTGGTTATATTTCATTTTGATGGCACCAATAATACCGGCGGATATCCTTTTCTTACGAAGCTGTTCATTCTTACGGCACGTATCGCTCCATTCACTTACAAAGTCTGCCGCCCACTTATTAACCGTTTGTACGGAAATAATTTTCTGCATGTGTTGCAAGCGTTTCAGTTGTTCCTGTTCGGGCATCTCCAAAGCCCGACAAATGGCCTGCTTTATCTCCTCAGTGTCATTGGGGTTAATCAACAATGCATCCGTCATCTCAATAGCTGCACCTGCCATTTCACTCAAAATCAAAACACCCGGATTATTATTTTTCGAGGCTACATATTCCTTGGCAACCAAATTCATGCCATCACGAAGTGGAGTTACCAAAGCTACATCAGCTATATAGTACATTGCCACCAGTTCTTCAAATGAAAAACCGTGATAGAAATAGCAAACCGGAGTCCAGTCCATCGTAGAATACTGTCCGTTTATAGAACCTATTTCTTCGTCAATCTTGGTTTTTAGCTCAGCATAACTATCTACATGGTCACGTGATGGAACAATGACCATTGCCAATGTAACTTTTCCACAATATTCAGGATGACATTCTAAAAAAGCAGCAAATCCCCATAAACGGTGCAGAATGCCTTTGCTATAATCCAAGCGGTCTACAGAAAGAATCAACTTATGATTCCCGAAAAATTTCCGTGTACGGTCTATCGCCCGCCGTACTTCCGGTCTGGAAGAAGCATTGTGATACAGTTCGTAGTTGATTCCCATAGGAAGAGCATCGGTCCTAACTACTCTATTCCCGAGTTGTGCTTCGTCCAGTTTAAAGTCAATACGCAATACCCGTTCGACAGCACTGATAAAATGCCGCATATAGTCATGAGTATGGAAAGCTATAAAGTCAGCACCCAATAATCCTTTCAGGATTTCTGCACGCTCCGGTAATATCCGGAAAAGTTCATAGGAAGGAAAAGGGATATGATGGAAATATCCGATATTCAAATCCGGGTAAACCTTCCGAAGCATTCCGGGAAGCAGCATTAGCTGATAGTCTTGAATCCACACCTTGTCACCTGGACGTATCACGCGGCAAATGGCATCGCAGAACAACTGGTTCACTTCCTGATACGATTGCCAGAAAGAGTTCCGATACAGCGTATAAACAAAAAAGTAGTGACATAATGGCCAGATAGTACTATTACTATAGCCTTCATAATAATTCTTTATCTGTATTTCGGACAAGAATACTGGGTGGAAATTTATTCCTTCCAATCTAGAAGTGATTTCCTCTTTACTTTCTTCGTTGTCAACGCATATTCCAGGCCATCCAATCCAATGTTTTTCGTAGGAAATCTGAAGTGAGTCCAAACCGGTAGCCAGTCCGCCTTCACTTCGTGAAAACACGAACGTTTCATCCTCTTTGGTAACCTTAACGGGTAATCTGTTTGATATAATATAAAGTTTCATGTATGAGTTAACACAAGAAATATGCCAATTCATACAATATTTTATTTATTGCTTAAAATCAGTATTTTAGAAAAAGATAAAGAGAAAAACAAACATTCAAAAATGAAAAAGAATGTTCCATTTCGATATGGTCCTACTATTACCAATTATCACTGGAAATGTCTTTCTTCACCAATGCTTCAATTCTTTGCTTATAGCAATTTATCCCTTCTGCTATATTTTTACTAGCTTCCGAGGTCCCCATTCCATAGACTACAAGAGGAGTTTGCCATATCATTCCAGCATGTACAGCACTTGCTTGATAAGGTCTTAACAACTCATCCACCGTAAAACGATTTCTTCCTCCGCTTCTATAAGCATCATGTTCAGAGCCGGCAGTAGTGACCACCATCAATGTCTTACCAGCCACAGCAGGAGTTTTTGCCAGATAAGTAAATACTTCATCCAACCATCTCTTCAATAAAGAAGGAGCCGACATCCAATAGAACGGAAACTGAAATACAAGCGCAGATGCATGCGATATGATAGTGCTCCATATCTCTGCATTAAAAGCATCTTCCATACGCATCTCATATAAATTGTATATGGCCACCTCTCCCATGTCACTAATAGCATCCATCAATGCCTTGTTAGCTCGCGACTCTTTTATATTGGGATGTGTCAGAAGAACCACTACTTGCTTTGAATCTTTATCCATATTGTTTTTCTTTTAGTTTAAAATCATTGATGTGTGTACAAATATACAAAATATAGATATACGAGTAGGAGGAAATAAAAGTTTTCTTCCTACTTTCATTTTCTGACATATATTTTCGAATGTGACGAAAGAGGCGGAAAGCGGGTGAGGGCAAAGGTATAAAAACAAACTTCTGAAGAATTTATGATGCGGACTAACGAAAAATAATGTATCATCCCCATATAGATTTACTAGTGATTCCGTATGAGGAGCTTATACCCATCAAAGCATGTTCTTGTTAAGACAAATTAAAAAAGGAACAACAGTAGTTGTTCCTTTTTTAAGTACACCCTCAGGGATTCGAACCCTGGACCCACTGATTAAGAGTCAGTTGCTCTACCAACTGAGCTAAGAGTGCATTCCTTATTTCTTGTTTGCGGGTGCAAAAGTAGTCCTTTTATTTTATTCGTGCAAACAAAACGGTGTATTTTTTGCGATGAAATGGGATTTTTTATTCAAACTCGTATAAATCAGAAGGAGTAGTACGCTTCAAAGCACACAACTGTACATCCTTTCCTACGATAATTCCTTTTTCCCTTAATTTCCATTCCACTGTTTTATATGCCAATTCAGGATGATTGTTGTCCTTGCTCAAATGACAAAGCCAAATATACTGTAAATGTTCCGTCATATTTTCCGAAAGAAATTCAGCAGTAGCAATATTACTCATGTGTCCGGTGCGGCTGGTAATCCGTTCTTTCAGGTATTGGGGGTAGGTACCCATGCGTAACATTTCCTCATCGTAGTTGGCTTCCAATATCAGATAATTGGCCTTTCTGATATATTCTGCGGCCGTAGGAGTAATTTCACCAAGGTCTGTAAGAAAGGCAAACACTTTTCCGTCTATCTCAATGCAATAGCCCACATTGTCCGTGCCATCATGAGGTACCTCGAAAGATTCGATATGAAAATCTTCCAACTGCATGGGTTGCTGCTTTTCCAGGTAACGGACAGACGAATATAACTTTTCTGTCATGCAATAGCTCCGGTTGATACCCTCATGAATCCGGGCAGTTGTATAAATAGGAATATTCTGTTTCTCACCCAATCCACCTACCGCTTTAATATGATCTGCATGGTCGTGCGTAACAAATACCGCACGTATCATTTCCATGCTGATACCTGCTTCTTTCAGTCCTTTTTTTATCGTCCGTACTGCAATGCCGGCGTCGATGAGTATTCCATATTTTTCTGTGCCTATATAATAACAGTTGCCGCTGCTTCCACTGGCAAGGCTTATAAATTTTACTTTCATCCTAATCTCCTTAATTACAAAAAAGCCGTCGCTTTTAAAAAAAGTGACGGCAAATATACAAAAAGTATGCAATATATAAACCTTATGCCTTCTTCTTTTTGTCGATGAATTCGGTAGTTTTGGCAAAAACGAATAATGCTATTGCCGCAACCAATCCTATAACAGCGAAATAATACCAGATATAATGTGCATTGACACTAGCTGCTTCCCACGCTTCGCGGGTTTCAAACAAGACTGGATCAGGACAATATTTTGTCAGAAGCACCCCCGCAATACCGAATCCGAAAATAGAAGAGAGGAATGAATGAAGATGACTGAAACCGAGGTACATACCTTCTTCGCCCTTGGGGGCCTGCAAAGAGAAGTATTCCAGATAACGCGGTGAGATAAAACATTCTGCCAAAGCTTGCACAACAATACCAAACACCATCATCAAAGTAATATTGCTCATGCCGGAAATAATATCGTTGCCCAGCAAATTACCGCATGACATCAGCAATGCCGATACCGGAATAAGAAACATGCCTATATTCATAGAAGTAATAGCTGTGCGCTTTGCCATCCACCGGGTGATAAAACTTACGCAGCAAACCACTACAAACGGGTTTACATTGGCTATCCACCCCGGTTTGGCTGTTTCACCCGCCATACGGATGACATATTTGGGCATAGTTGCATAGAGCTGTTGCTGCACCATCCAAAAGCCGGTTACGATGAGGATAAGAATCAACAAACGCCAATTAGTGATAATACGCAGAAAACCTTGCCCAATTTCACGCATGCTTTTCCCTTCACCTGCTGTATGTGCCGATTTATACAATAAGATGACAGCCAATAATGCCAGCACCGTCATGGCAGCCGAGAAGTAATTGATATAAATATAAGCTTGCTCACCGATAACATTCCGTAGAGGGTCGACCACCGTTTTTCCGGTAAAAGCTCCTATATTCACCATCATATAGAAGATGGAATAGCCGCGAGCACGGGTAGCCTCTGTTGTTTCCTTAGCCACCGATCCCGATATGATAGACTTGATGAACGAACCTCCTACCATGATAACAAACAATACGGGGACAATCATCCAGCGGTCATTACTATCCGGCAATCCTGAAAAACGGGTTGTCTCGCCATACTCCACCAGACCGGCTGCTTCCAGTAGGGTGGGAAGCAATCCCAAGCCCAAATACCCGATGGAAAGCAGTGAGAAAGCAATAATCATCGACTTTCGGAAACCTATCTTATCGGCATATGCGCCCGTAAAGATAGGCAACAAATAGAGCCCTCCCGAAAACAGACCGGAAATCATGCTTGACTCAAAATCATTGAAACCTAAAATATTGGAAAGATAAATGGTAAGAACAATAAATACAGCATAATATGCCATGCGTTCGAACAGTTCTACTGTACTGCTTACCCAAAAAGCTCTGCTGAAGCCTTTGGAAGCGGGTTGGGGTGATGTCATCATCCTTTTGTACGATTAAAATTTATGTATTAAATGAAAAAATAAGTGCAAAAATAGGAAATTAATATCGTGTTTGCAAGATATTAATTTTCTGCAAACACAATATTAATAAGTTGCAGACAAGATATTAACTTCCCATTTATCACTATTTATCTTTTCATTTATATAGAATACTCCGTATCTTTAGACGCTTTTATAAAACGACCATTCATGAAAGATAAAATCGAATTTATAGCTTTTGACGCTGATGACACACTGTGGGAAAGCGAACTTTATATTCAGGAGTTCGAGCATAAATTCTGTAACCTTTTAAGGCAATATCTGCCTGCTTCATCCATATCACAAAGGTTTTTTGAAACAGAAATGAAGAATCTGCATATGTATGGCTATGGGCTGAAGAGCATAATGCTCAGTATGACTGAAACCATCTGCAAAGTGACAGACGGAAACGGGAATATGCATCTTATAGAAGAAGTAATAGGATGGGGACAAGAGCTTCTGCAGAAACCGGTTACACTACTGGAAGGCGTGAAGGAGACCATATCGTCACTTCATGGGAAATATAAATTGGTGTTGGCCACTAAGGGGGACTTGTTCGACCAGAAAAGAAAAATAGAAGCTTCCGGACTGCGAGAATATTTCCATCATATCGAAATTATGAGTGACAAGAAAATCGATGATTACCAGAGGCTGATTGATACATTGGGCTGTCCGCCTAAAAAACTCCTGATGATAGGTAATTCTGTAAAATCAGACATACTTCCGGTATTGGAACTTGGGGGATACGCTGCCCATGTACCATACCACGTGACTTGGGCATACGAGCAACATGAAGGGGAAATACGACATCCCAATTTTATACGATTGGATAGTATCAAAGGAATATTAGATAAGCTATAAGTTATGGGTGAAACTGCATAACTTATAGCTTACTATTGCTTTTTAGAATTGGAAGAAATTCTTAGCGTTATAATAGCTGATATCTTCAATCATCTGGTTTACGCGTTCCATCTCGGAAATAGGAATTTCACCATTTTCTACATCACGGCCTACAAGATTACACAATGTACGGCGGAAATATTCATGGCGCGGATAGGAGAGGAAGGAACGGGAATCGGTCAGCATACCAACAAATCGGCTCAATAAGCCCAGTACAGAAAGAGCATTCATCTGCTTTTCCATACCATCCTTCTGGTCAAGGAACCACCAACCGGAACCGAATTGAATCTTACCGGCAACCGTACCATCCTGGAAGTTACCCAGCATAGTAGCAATGACTTCGTTGGCGCATGGATTCAAATTATAAAGAATAGTCTTGGTCAGCTTACCATTGGAGTTTAAGCGGTCGAGAAATTTAGCCATAGCTTTTGCTGTAGTAAATTCGCCAATGGAATCAAAACCGGTATCAGGACCTAACAGTTTGAACATCTTACTATTGTTGTTGCGAATAGCACCATAATGGAACTGTTGTGTCCAACCTTTCTCCCAATCCATTTCGCCGAACACAACCAGCATGGCCGACTTGAATTTCAGAATTTCCTCCTTCGTCAATCCAGTACCGCCATATACCTTGTTAAAGATAGCCTTAACTTCCGCTTCTGTATAATCCTCGGCATAGAATTCTTCAATTCCGTGGTCAGACAGTTTACATCCTTGTTCCGCGAAAAAATCGTGACGCTTACGCAAGGCAGCAACCATATCGTCAAAGCAGGAAATAGCCACATCGCTCACTTCGGCCAACTTTTCTACATATGCGCGAAAATCGGCAGGAACTTCCACCGCCATTGCCTTATCCGGACGCCAAGTAGGCAACATCTTGATTTCAAAACCGCTCTCGCGTGTCTTGATATGATATTCCAAGGAATCAATAGGATCATCTGTAGTACAAACCACTTCCACGTGATAACGGCGCATCATGCCACGGGCGGAATATTCAGGCTGTTTCAGCTTCTCATTACATTCATCATAAATTTCACGGGCCGTATGAGGATTGAGAATTTTATCGATTCCAAAAGCGGTCTTCAATTCAAGGTGGGTCCAGTGGTACAACGGATTACGGAAAGTATAAGGTACCGTTTCGGCCCACTTTTCAAACTTTTCCCAATCTGTAGTATCCTTACCGGTACAGAAACGTTCGTCCACACCATTGGTACGCATGGCACGCCACTTGTAGTGGTCACCTCCCAACCAAATCTCAGTCAGTGACTTAAACTGATAGTCTTCCGCCACCATTTGAGGAATCAAGTGACAATGATAGTCGATAATCGGCATTTTAGCCGCATGCTCGTGGTACAACTTCTGTGATGTTTCCGTTTGCAACAGAAAGTTTCCGTCCATAAAGTTTTTCATCTTCTTGTGTTTTAAGTATCTAAAAATATTACTTTCTATTTATTACACCTATATAGTATTGATTGTAAAGCTAATAGGTCGTATAATTGTTTTTAGTTTTATTAACCGTTATCGAACACAAAAGTAGAAATTTTACTTGGAGAAACAAAATAATTCGTATCTTTGCGGCGAATATTTATAATATTTAAGCTTCAGACGTCTCACCTTTACCGCCTTAGGCAGCATACCTCAAGATGGAAAACAAGAACTATACCATTAAAGACATAGCACGCATGGCCGACGTCTCTGCCGGCACTGTAGACCGCGTACTGCACAACCGCGGAGACGTATCCGTTTCCAGTAGGGAAAAAGTCCAGAAAGTACTCGACGAGATAGATTATCATCCCAATATGTTTGCCATCGGGCTGGCGGCTAAAAAGCGCTATCATATTGTCTGCATTATACCTTATTATATAGAACATGATTATTGGCATGCTGTAGCAGCGGGAATTGACCGTGCCGCACAAGAATTACGGCCGTTCAATGTTGGGGTTAGCTATCTGTACTATCGGCATGCGGACAAATCCTCCTATAAAGAAGCATGTGCTGTGCTCCGGGAGGAAAATGCCGACGCCGTACTTGTTGCCCCGAATTTCCGAGAGGAGACCATAAAACTCACTACTTATTTGGAGGAAGCGGATATTCCCTATGCATTCATAGACTTCAATATTGAACAGACGCATGCCTTGTGTTATATCGGACAAGATTCCAAAACCAGCGGATACATTGCTGCCAAGATTCTGATGCGTAGCTATGAAAAAGGGCAGGAGCTTGTGTTATTCCTAAGCAATCAGAAAAACAATCCGGCAGAAATCCAGATGCAACGCCGCCTCGAGGGGTTCATGCAATACCTTTCCGAGGAACATAAGGATTTGACTATCCATGACATTGTGTTGCACAAGGAAGATACTGACGGCAACAGACGGATATTGGATGCTGTTTTTAAAGAACATCCCCAAGCCGTACTGGGAGCTGTTTTTAATTCCCGTGTTTATCAAGTGGCAAGTTATCTGCACGAAAAGGGGTGGAAGCTGGCAGGACTTGTAGGATATGACCTTTTACACAAAAATACAGAGTTCCTGAAAACCGGTGAAGTAACCTTTCTCATCGGTCAACGTCCAGGCCTGCAAGGCTATTGTGGCGTAAAGACTTTATGCAACCACGTGGTATTTAAAAGACCGGTCACTGCAGTGAAATACATGCCCATCGACATATTGATGAAGGAAAACATAGACTTTTACTTTGAGTTTGAATAATCAAAAAATTACATATCAACCATTTAAATCATTTTTTAAATGAAAGCATTAAACAAAGAAACTGCTCCCAAAGCACAACGCCCGGAACGCATTATCCAGTTTGGCGAAGGTAATTTCCTTCGCGCATTTGTGGATTGGATTATTTATAACATGAATCAAAAGACCGATTTCAACAGCAATGTGGTAGTAGTCCAACCCATCGATAAAGGTATGGTTGACATGCTGAATGCCCAGGATGACCTTTATCATGTAAATCTGCAAGGTCTGGATAAAGGAGAAACCATCAACAGTCTGACTATGATAGATGTAATCAGCCGTGCCTTAAACCCCTATACTCAAAACGATGAGTTCATGAAATTGGCCGAACAACCGGAAATGCGTTTTGTCATTTCCAACACGACGGAAGCAGGTATAGCCTTTGACCCTGCTTGTAAGCTGACAGATACACCGGCGTCTTCTTATCCGGGTAAACTGACACAGCTGTTGTATCACCGCTTCAAGACATTCAACGGCGACAAGAGCAAAGGGCTGATTATCTTCCCCTGCGAACTCATCTTCCTGAATGGCCACAAGTTGAAGGAGACAATCTATCAATACATTGAATTATGGCAGTTGGGTGATGAGTTCAGAACTTGGTTTGAGGAAGCCTGCGGTGTATATGCAACACTAGTAGACCGTATCGTTCCAGGATTCCCCCGCAAAGACATTGCCGCTATAAAAGAAAAGATACAGTACGATGACAATTTGGTAGTGCAGGCTGAAATTTTCCATTTATGGGTCATCGAGGCTCCGCAAGAAGTCGCCGAAGAATTCCCTGCCGACAAAGCCGGACTGAATGTATTGTTTGTTCCTTCCGAAAAACCTTACCACGAAAGAAAAGTAACCTTGCTGAATGGACCTCATACCGTACTGTCTCCGGTAGCCTATCTGTCGGGGGTAAATATTGTACGCGATGCCTGCCAGCATCCTATAATCGGACAATACATCCATAAAGTGATGTTTGACGAGCTGATGGAAACGTTGAACCTGCCGAAAAACGAATTGAAAAAGTTTGCAGAAGATGTATTGGAGCGCTTCAACAATCCATTTGTTGACCATGCCATAACCAGCATCATGCTGAACTCTTTCCCTAAATACCAAACCCGTGACCTTCCCGGCCTAAAAACCTACTTGAAACGTAAAGGAGAACTGCCGAAAGGTCTGGCATTGGGACTGGCTGCCATCATCACGTACTACAAAGGAGGTACCCGCGCAGACGGCACAGAAATCATCCCGAATGATGCTCCCGAAATCATGCAGTTATTGAAAGACCTTTGGGCAACGGGGGATACTCACAAAGTGGCAGAAGGCGTATTGGCAGCCAAAGACCTTATTTGGGGGGAACACGGAGACTTGAATACCGTTCCAGGATTGACAGACATGATTACCTGCTTCTTAAAATCCATCCAAGAAAAAGGTATGTCAGAAACAGTAAAAGGCATTCTTTAATTCCTATGACTTTAAACAAGCAGACCGTACAAAAACTTTTTTTGTACGGTCTGCTTTATTTATACCACATTTAATGGGAAATACACAGTTTTCTTTTTTGTCTAAAGGCTCTCTTGTTCTGCCGCTCGCAATATAAAAGTAGTGGCACCAATAGTTACAATGGCTCCATCCTCAATGCGAATGCGGTCTTTGTCACCCAAAATTTCATTATTAAGGAAAGTTCCCGTCAGGCTGGGAGCATCGCGTAAGGTATAAATCAACACTCCCTGCTTATTACGCTTTACATTAATGATACAGTGACGCCGGTCCATACTCATATCCGAAGTCTCAATCGGCACATCGATAACATTCCCCACGCAACGCCGGCCTATGATATTGTCACCTTCTTGCAATGGAAGTACCTGCTTAAAACCAAACACGTTCTCAATGACCGTGATGCTGCCAAAAGCCTCTTTAAACTCCGCTTCATCCGGACGTTCTTCCTTTTGAGGGGCTTTCATCTTTGATTTACCTAAACGGATACTGAACTGCTTCTTACACTGGTCACATACAAAGACCAGTGATTGGCCTTCGGTATACTTGGTTTCATCGAATGTTAAGTAATTCTCACATTTGGGACAACGGATACGCTTCATGATAGTTAAAAATTAAAGAATTAAAAAATAAAGCAAGGGTAGATTACTTTCTACTTCTTTAATACCCAAGCGTTCTTATACGTTTCATTCTGGCGAACTCTGTTCAATGCCTGATATGCTTCTGTTTCTGTGCCACAAGACTCAATGCTGACACGCATTTTACCATCTCCAACAATTGCTTTTGCATGAGGGTAACCTTTTTCAATCAGTTGCTTTGCCATTGCTTCGGCATCCTTCTCAGTACCTACACTGGCAATGATGACATGGTATTTCTGTGCAGAGACAAGTGACGGGGCGACAGTCCCTGCTGTGGTCTTTTGAATTTCACTCTTTGTTGTTACAGATGTTGAAGAGGACACTTCTGCCGCCTGCTGCTTAGGCTGAGAAACAACTGGAGCATTCTGCGCGTTAGCTTGGCCCACCTTAACCTCTCTTACGGCAACCGGAACCACCTTTTTCTTTGCCTTCTGCCCCGTGTTTTTTTGAGCCGACGCTTTCGGAGTGTCGGCCTTCCGGCTAACAACAATCGGATTAATGGCAAGGGATTCCTTTTCTATCATCTCAAAAAGTTCATTCGGAAGTAATTGCGCATAATTTCCTTCAACCACTTCCGTATTCTCTATCGGTGTAGACAAAAAGAAAAACAAGGCAACCACTGCAATCATGGCAACCGCATTCGACAAATAGGAACGGTTGAATTTAATCTCAAACCTTCTCTTTTTGTCTTCCGGCACAACTGGAACAGAATAACGGATGGTCTTTTCCATGTACGGTTTCTTCAGTTCCGCCAGTTCCTGCATTTCAAAACTATCCAACCCATATAAGTAAGGAGTGGTTATCTTGTGGTCATAGGGAACAAAGTCATAAATACCATGAATGGAGTAACGCAATTCGCCAATGTTGGGCAAATCCACCTTACCTTCTTCATGGAGAGCAGTGAATATATGCGCCACTTCTTTTTCTACAATCCGCGTAGCATCAGAAAAATCAGTATCATAGACAGCCATATAGGATTGTACAAGTAAGCCGTCATTCATCTTCAGTTGAGGATTGAAACCGATAATACGGGTAGGGGGCAGAAAAACATTCTCTTCCGCTACTCTCATTGCCGGAGTATAATGAGCTACAAATCCTCCCAAACCGGGAACAATGACACAATCGTTCTCCAATAACAATACTTCTATGTGCTGTGCTAATTCAATCATGCTACAAAAGTAGCGGAAATATCGGATATACGCTAGTTTCAGAGCATTTTTCTTATCAACAAATTATGAACATTGCACATTGAAAATGTATTTGAAAAAGGTTTTTTGGCAAGAGAAGGAATTTTTACCGGAAAAATTTCTACTTTTGTACCGTTTAACTATACTCGTCAAGAATAGAAGGACAATTGCCCTCGCAAGAGTATACAAACCTAAACACTTAACAAAAGACTATTATGCGTATTATTTTCTGTCTGATGGTTTTCTTGTTCATAGGAAAGAACACGATGCTGGCACAGCAGCTGTCCTCATTCGTAGAATATGGAGCAGCCCTGCATACCGGTGACAATACTCCTCTTTGGCAGGTCAGCAACCAGCAAGGACTCACTTCGCTCGACAACAATACTTACATACGTGGAGGAATATCCTACAAACACCAACTTGGAAAATGGAAGTTTGAAGAAGCACTGGATTTGGTTGCAGCAGCCGGATTCAGCACGACCTCCTTCATTGTACAGCAGGCTTACGTAGACATCCGTTACAAGTGGTTTGGATTCTTTGCCGGAAGCCGGGAACAGAATTCTCCATTGCTGAATCAAGAGCTGAGCAGTGGCGGCATGACCTGGTCGGGTAATGCGCGTCCCATCCCACAAGTACAGATAGGCATACCCGAGTATGTACAGTTGCTACCCCGTTTAGGCCTGAAAGGAGAAATCTCGTACGGATGGTTTACAGATAACAAATACCAGCGGGAGCAAGTCGGAGAAAAATACTGGTACACCAAGAGTATCAAATACCATCATAAAGAAGGGTTCCTGCGTATCGGTATACCCAAAGGAAAATGGCAACTGGAACTCGGAATGACCCTCGACACCCAATTCGGAGGATACAAGATTGGAGGTTCCGAATCGGGAGACTTGGGCAACGGATGGAAGGATTACGTACGCGTATTCTTCCCCGGCCACGGGCGTGAGGACGGACCGGTAGGTGAACATCTGGCTTTCCAAGGCAATTTTCTGGGTAGCGAATATATCAAAATGACTTATCGTCCTAAGGAAGATTTCTCCATCAGCGCCTATCTGGACAATCATTTTGATGACTTCTCCGCCATGGCCAAACTCAACGGTTGGGATGGCTTATGGGGTGTGGAATATAAATCCAACCATAGACAAGCCATCAACGGAATCGTTATCGAATATCTCCAGACTACCAATATGAGCGGTCCTCTGCACGGTTTGCAAAATTCTGTAGTAGGTAAGACCGGAGGAGCCGACAACTACTACAACAACGGTTACTACCCAGGATGGGCACATTGGGGTATGGCGATAGCCAATCCGTTGATAGCATCGCCTATCTATAATAAGGATGGCGATATGAGTTTCAAGTACAATCGCGTTAAGGCCCTGCATCTGGGATGGAGCGGCGACATCAGCAGTGAGTGGAGATATGTGGCAAAATTGTCCCACAACAGAACTTGGGGAACTCCTCATCGTCCAATACCCGATATATTAGAAAATTTTTCTACTTTTGCATCGTTTTACTATATTCCCCGTAAATGGAAGGGCTGGTGCTTCAACGCGTCCCTTGCATTGGATATGGGAGAGATATATGGAGACAATTTTGGATTCCAACTGAAAGTACATAAAACATTTTAAGAAAATGAACTACATACAAACAGAGATTGACGGCGTATGGCTGATTGAGCCGAAAGTATTCCATGATGCCCGCGGATACTTTATGGAAGCATTTAAGGAAGAAGAGTTCCGTGCACATGTCGGAAACGTTCACTTCATCCAGGACAATGAGTCCAAATCCTCTTTCGGTGTATTACGTGGTCTTCATTACCAGAAGGGTGATTGCAGCCAGGCCAAACTGGTACGTGTCATTAAGGGAAAAGTGCTGGACGTGGCTGTCGACTTAAGAAAATCTTCTCCCACTTTCGGAAAGTATGTCAGTGTGGAGCTAAGTGAGGAGAACAAAAGACAATTCTTCATTCCGCGTGGTTTTGCCCACGGTTTTCTGGTGCTGAGCGATGAAGCTGTCTTTACATACAAGGTAGACAACGTATACGCACCACAATCCGAGGCATCCATCCGTTTTGACGACGAAGCCATCGGTATTGAATGGCCCGTTGCTACGGAACAGCTTCTATTATCAGATAAAGACGGACATGCCGTATCGTTCAAGAATGCGGTCTATTATGAATAAAATATGAAAATAGCCATTGTCGGTACAGGATACGTCGGTTTGGTAACCGGAACCTGCTTTGCGGAAATCGGTGTCAACGTTATTTGCGTAGACACGAACAGTGAAAAGATAGAGTCACTGAAAAAGGGTGTTATTCCTATCTATGAAAATGGACTGGAAGAAATGGTTAGCCGGAATGTGAAAGCAGGACGCCTGCAATTCACCACGTCTCTGGAGAGTTGTCTGAATGAGGTGGAAGTGGTATTCAGTGCCGTAGGTACACCACCCGATGAGGATGGAAGTGCCGACTTGAGCTATGTGCTGGAAGTTGCCCGCACCATTGGACGCAATATGCAGAAATATGTGTTGGTGGTAACCAAAAGTACCGTTCCCGTAGGTACTGCCAGAAAAGTGCGGGCTACCATTCAAGAAGAACTTGATAAGAGAGGGATGAACATTGACTTCGATGTCGCTTCGAATCCCGAGTTTCTGAAAGAAGGTAATGCTATCAACGATTTTATGAGTCCCGACCGTGTAGTGGTGGGAGTAGAGTCCGAACGAGCCAAGAAGATAATGAGCAAGCTCTACAAACCATTCCTGCTGAACAACTTCCGTGTCATCTTTATGGACATCCCTTCTGCAGAAATGACAAAGTATGCAGCTAACTCCATGCTTGCCACCCGCATCAGCTTCATGAACGACATTGCCAATTTGTGCGAATTAGTGGGAGCGGATGTAAACATGGTGCGCAGTGGTATCGGTTCGGATACCCGTATCGGACGCAAGTTCCTCTATCCGGGGATAGGTTACGGCGGTTCATGCTTCCCTAAGGATGTAAAGGCACTGATTAAAACGGCTGAACTGAGCGGCTACAAGATGCGTGTACTCCATGCAGTAGAGGAGGTGAACGAGAAACAGAAGAGTATCTTATTCGAAAAGTTGCAGAAGCATTTCAATAATGATTTGGAGGGAAAGACCATTGCCATTTGGGGGCTGGCCTTTAAACCCGAAACAGATGACATGCGTGAAGCCCCGGCTCTGGTATTGATTGACGAGTTGCTGAAGGCCGGTTGTAAAGTACGTGCCTACGACCCGGCTGCCATGAACGAATGCCGACGCCGCATAGGAGAAAGTATTTATTATGCGACAGATATGTATGATGCTGCGCTGGATGCAGATGCACTGATGCTGGTGACCGAATGGAAAGAATTCCGCCTGCCTTCATGGGCAGTCATCAAGAAAACTATGGAACAGCCGTTGGTATTGGACGGACGTAACATTTACGACAAGAAAGATATGGAAGAACAAGGTTTCACATATCATTGCATCGGAAAATAAAGTTGCAGAAAAAAGAAAAGAAATAAATAGGGACGTTATGACAATAAAAAGAAGTGCGATTCTCATTGTACTTGTTGTCTCATTGGCATCATGCAGCAACAGACAAAACGGGGAGGTTTCCGTCAAGGAAGACCTTACTGCAAAACAACTGTTGCAAGGCATCTGGGTGAACGATGAAACAGAAATGCCGTTGATGCGCATCGAAGGGGATACGGTATATTATGCCAACCCGCAAAGCGCTCCCGTACCTTTCAAGGTTGTTCACGATACAATCTACATATACAGCAATGAACCGGTGGCCTATAAGATAGACCGTCAAACGGAATACAGCTTCTGGTTCCACTCGCTGGCCGACGAAGTAATCAAACTGCATAAATCAGAGAATGCGGAAGATTCTTTGGTTTTCACCAGCCGGGAAGTGGAGGTCATTTCTACTACTCCGGAAGTAATAAAGAAAGACAGTATCGTAACATACAAGAATACAAGATATAGGGGATATGTATATATCAACCCCTCAAAGATGAAGGTTTTCAAGACTTCCTATTCTGAAAATGGAATCAGTGTGGACAATGTGTATTATGATAATGTAATCCATATCTGTGTATACGAAGGGAAGAAGATGCTTTACGGCCAGGACATCACTAAAAAGATGTTTGCGGATATATTCCCTGCCGAAATGCTGGACCAGGCCATTCTTGCCGATATGAATTTCATGGGTGTGGATAGTAAGGGGTACCATTATCAGGCAACCCTCGGCATACCCGAAAGTTCCGTATACAATTTGGTAAATATGATTATTGGTTTTGACAATACAATGAACATAGAAAAAGCGGAATAAATCCGCTTTTTCTATTTCTTTTCTTCACCACAATGTTTATTTCTTCTCGCCGCCATTCTGTGGACGTTTGGCTCTGGGCTTTCCACCTTTACTGTTGTTACGGCCGTTCTTGTTTCCTCCTGGCTTACGTCCGTTTCCACGGCCGCCCCGTCTTCCTCCTCCGTCAAATGCTCTCGGCTTGTATTCGGGGGCTTCGCCCAGCTCCTCGGGAACCGGTATTTTATAGATGTCCCTATCCAGGAATTTTTCGATATTCTTAAAGTTACCTTGCTCCTTTTCGGAAACGAAGGTGATGGCTACGCCGTCATTATTGGCACGCGCCGTACGTCCGATACGGTGCACATAATCTTCACTGTCGTGGGGAACGTCATAGTTTATCACCAGACGGATGTCATCGATATCAATACCTCTCGCAACGATATCTGTAGCTACCAGGATATTGATACGTCCTGCCTTGAATTCGTACATCACTTCTTCGCGCTGTGCCTGCTCTAAATCGGAGTGCATTTCACCAACGTTCAGTTTCATCTGCTTCAAGGCTTTGGTCACTTCCTTCACTTTCAGTTTGGAAGAAGCAAAGATGATGACGCGTTCCGGCGTCTCCTCTGCAAAGAGGCTACGGATGATGCCCAGCTTCTGATTCTCGTAGCAGACATAGGCTGCCTGCACAATCTTTTCCGCTGGTTTGGAAACCGCCAACTTCACTTCGGCGGGATTGTTCAGAATGTTGCCAGCCAACTGTTGTATCTTGGCAGGCATGGTAGCAGAGAACATAATGGTCTGCCGCTCTTTAGGGAGAAACTTGACAATCTGCATAATGTCATCATAGAATCCCATATCCAGCATCCGGTCTGCTTCATCCAAAATAAAATAAGAGACACGCGAAAGGTCTACATAGCCAAGACTGAGGTGGGCTATCAGACGTCCCGGAGTGGCAATGACAACATCTGCACCCAATGTCAAACCTCTTTTCTGCTGTTCGAACAGAACTCCGTCATTACCGCCATACACTGCCACACTGGAAACCGGCATGAAGTAGGAGAAGCCCTCCATCTGCTGGTCTATCTGTTGTGCCAACTCACGGGTAGGAGCCATGACAATGCAATTGATAGCATCGGCAGGGTGTCCACCTTCTGAAAGCTTGTTCAATATAGGCAACAAATATGCAGCTGTTTTTCCCGTTCCGGTTTGTGCCACCGCTATTAAATCTCGGCCTTCAAGTATAACGGGAATTGATTGTTCTTGTATGGGGGTGCACTCTTCAAAGCGCATGGCATCCAGTGCCTCCAGCACATTGCCATTCAAATGTAGTTCTGAAAACTTCATGTATTTCTTTTAAATTTGAGCACAAAGATAGGACTTTTTTTTGAATGTACTAATGAATTAATGGATATCAATGTATGAATCCTTGAAACCTAAGAAGTAAAGTACCCCGTCCAAACCAATGGTGTTGATGGATTGCTTGGCATTGGCAACTACTTTGGGCTTTGCGTGGAAAGCGATTCCAAGGCCGGCAATTCCCAGCATGGGCAGGTCGTTGGCACCGTCGCCCACAGCAATAGTCTGCGCAATATCCACTTTCTCCACCTGAGCTATCAAACGCAGCAACTCTGCCTTACGCTTACCGTCGACTACATCACCGAGATAGCGGCCGGTCAGTTTGCCATCCTCTATTTCCAGCTCGTTGGCATACACATAGTCTATACCGTACTTCTTCTGGAGGTACTGCCCGAAGTAGGTAAACCCTCCCGAAAGAATAGCTATCTTGTAACCGTATTTCTTCAAAACATACATTAGGCGATCCACACCTTCCGTAATGGGAAGATTTTCTGCAATCTCCTGCATCACGGACTCATCCAATCCTTTCAGCAAAGCCACTCGTTCGCGAAAGCTCTCAATGAAATCTATCTCACCACGCATGGCGCGTTCGGTAATGGCCTTCACCTGGTCGCCCACACCCGCACGTATGGCCAATTCATCAATTACTTCTGTTTCAATCAGCGTAGAGTCCATATCGAAACAAATGAGGCGGCGCATCCGGCGGTACATATTGTCCAACTGGAAAGAGAAATCCATTTCCAGTTCGGTTGCCAGTTTCATTAACTGTTCTTGCATGGCAATACGGTCTTTCGGAGTGCCACGAACGGAAAATTCGATGCAGGCGCGTGTACGCGATTCGCATTCGTCCAGCGGGATACGTCCTGTAAGGCGCTTGATGGCATCGATATTCATGCCTTGCTCTGCAAGAATACGGGTAACGGCAGATATTTGACGGGCAGACAACTTACGCCCCAATAAAGTAAGAATATAGCGGTTCTTTCCCTGCATATTCACCCAATCCTCGTACTCTTTGGTAGTAATGGGGTAGAAACGGACAGTCACTCCCAGGGAGGAAGCCTTGAAAAGCAGTTCCTTCATAATGAACCCCGAGTGTTGTTCTTCCGTCTTGCACAAAATGCCCAACGAAAGAGTATTGTGAATATCTGCCTGGCCAATATCCAGAATGGTAGCATCATATTTCGCCAGAATTTCCGTCACGGAAGCTGTCAGTCCCGGACGGTCTTCACCCGTAATACGTATCAGGATGAGTTCAGTGTTCAATGGTTGCATAAGTCATCTTTTTGATAGAATAATAGGCTACAAAAGTAAGGAAAATTCCCGCTATTTATGCTAAATAACATAAAAATATGCCTCTAAAAAGTGAGAAAAATGCTTGTTTATTTGGAAGTTTGTTTAGGAATTACTTACCTTTGCACCCGATTTCACAATTAAAAGCTTTGATTATCAGTGTCTTTATCACTATTCAAGGCTTTGACAAGACGATGTTCCGGGAAGAAATCACTGTTGAAGGACAGTCCCGGATAGTATTAACCAAAACCGTGCCGCATGAAATATGCAAAATGGATTTTTGTTGTATTACTAATAAGTTCCTTGACTTCTTTTGTAGAAAAAGACAAACCTACCGGAGGTTTGAATGTGGGTGACATGGCCCCGGATTTCAAAATCCAAACCATGTCGGCAGAGCAATCCCAAACCGAACTTTCAGACTTGAGAGGAAAGTATGTATTGCTCAGTTTTTGGGCAAGTTACGACGCGCAGTCCCGGATGCAAAACGCAAGTTTGAGCAATGCGCTTCGCTCTACTGCCCGCAACAATGTGAAGATGGTTTCAGTTTCATTCGATGAGTATCAGTCAATCTTTGAAGAAACCATCCGTAAGGACCAAATAGTTACGCCCACTTGTTTCGTGGAAACTAAAGGCGAATATTCCGGCCTCTTTAAGAAATATCGCTTGGGCCGCGGATTCACTAACTATTTACTGGATGATAATGGTGTAATTATTGCCAAAAACATCTCTGCTGCAGAACTTTCCGCTTACTTGAATTAAGCTTGCTGATGCCCGGTGCATACAACAGCAACTTAAAGAACCTGTAAGACGAAAGTGAGGGTGTTCCCTAGAAACCGACGTCTCTTTCCGGCAAAAAAGGGAACAGAACAAAAGAGGAAAATGAATACAACAAAAAGCCCCTCCCGCACTTGTACAACGCAAGAGTGGGAGGGCTTCTTATTTTAATGGGCTTCCAGAGACAAACATCCTAAACCTCTGCTTTAGTACGCCAAACCTCAACTTGAGCAAGCTGAAGTAGAGGTTTAGAATGCTTATTTCGGCGCTTTCCTATATAGATAGAATGCAATGAAGGCATACATTATATTCGGTATCCACACAGCGATGACCGGAGGCATGTTGCCGTTCACGGCAAATGTGGAAGCAATGGTCTGAAACAGAATATAAGAGAAACTCAATGCCAAGCCTATACCTAAATGCAATCCCATTCCACCTTTCGTTTTCTTGGAAGACAAAGACACTCCAATCAGCGTCAGGATAAAGGAGGCAAACGACATGGCAATGCGTTTGTGGTACTCTATCTCAAATTCCTTAATGTTGGCAAAGCCGCGTTGCCGCTGCCTGTTGATGTACTCGCTTAGCTGAGGGCTGGTCAACATCTCCTGCTGGTTCTTCATAATCAGGAAGTCGGCAGGCTCCATAAAAAGGGTAGTGTCTATGCGGTCACCCTTCGTGATACTCTCCTTCATGCCATCCATCTGGCGAATCATATAATCCTTGATTTTCCACTTATGCACGGCCGTCGTGTCGTAGGTAATGGAACGGGCTGTAAGGTGGGAGACCAGTTGCTTGTCATTGAACTTGTCCAAAGAAAAGCGATAACCGGTCTTGCTGTAGTCTTCAAAACGTTCGATATAGGCAATTACCCCCGAATCCACTTCCAGCTGGATGTTCCGTGCCGTATTCGCCTTACGGGGTTTGTAGTACTTGTCCTCAAAATTGATACGTGTCACACTGCCTTTGGGAATGACATAAGACCCGAGGCAGAACGTCACTACCGCAATGATTGCCGCAGATACCATATAAGGACGCAACATACGCTTGAAACTCATTCCCGTAGAGAACATGGCAATAATCTCCGAGTTCTCCGCCAGTTTGGAAGTAAAGAAGATTACGGCGATAAATACAAACAGCGGACTGAACAGATTGGCAAAGTAGGGGATGAAGTTCAGATAATAATCAAAGACAATAGCATTCCACGGCGCTTCATGAGACATGAAGCGGTCCATCTTCTCGTTGAAGTCGAACACCACCGCAATGGAGATAATCAATGCGATGGCAAAGACATATGTACCCAGGAACTTCTTAATAATGTACCAGTCCAGCCGCTTCAGGAATTTACCTCTCGGCAGCTTTATATTCTTCCATATCCTCCAGTTCATTTTTCTCATAATCTTGTCGATACGCGTTTCACCATCATCGGTTTCCAGGTAGCAAAGTCGCCTGCAATGATATGCTTACGTGCCTCGCCTGCCAGCCACAGATAGAAAGCCAAGTTGTGGATAGATGCTATCTGCATGGCAAGCAGCTCTTGTGCATGGAACAGATGGCGCAAGTATGCCTTGCTGTACATGGTATCTACGTAGGAGGCACCGTCTGCTTCAATGGGAGAGAAATCCATTTCCCATTTTTTGTTGCGCATGTTCATGATGCCGTCCTTGGTAAACAACATGCCGTTGCGTCCGTTGCGGGTAGGCATCACACAGTCGAACATATCGACACCGCGTTCAATGCCCTCTAGAATGTTTACCGGGGTCCCGACTCCCATCAGATAGCGAGGCTTGTCTTTGGGAAGAATACCGTTCACCAGCTCAATCATCTCGTACATCTTGTCTACAGGCTCGCCCACAGCCAGACCACCAATGGCATTACCGTCAGCACCTTTAGAGGCAACAAACTCTGCTGACTGCTCGCGGAGGTCGCGATAGACGCACCCCTGCACAATGGGAAATAAGGATTGCTGATAACCGTATTTCGGTTCTGTTTCGTTGAAACGCTTGATACAACGGTCCAGCCAGCGATGTGTCAATCCCAGTGATTTTTTGGCATATTCGTAGTCCGAATCCCCCGGAGGACATTCATCAAAGGCCATCATGATGTCTGCACCGATAGTCCGTTCTATATCCATCACCTTCTCCGGTGTAAAGATATGCTTGCTACCGTCGATGTGTGAACGGAATTCCGCACCTTCTTCGCGCAACTTGCGGATACCGGACAACGAGAATACCTGGAAACCGCCGCTGTCTGTCAGCATAGGACGGTCAAAGCCGTTGAACTTATGCAGTCCACCGGCTTTCTCTATCACTTCCAGTCCCGGACGCAGATAAAGATGATAGGTATTACCCAATATAATCTGCGCCTTTATATCCTCTTTCAGCTCAGGCAGATGCACGCCTTTCACTGTTCCCACTGTACCTACCGGCATAAAGATAGGTGTCTCAATCTGCCCGTGGTCAGTAGTAATCAGTCCGGCACGTGCATTGGTCTTGCTGTCTGTATATTGTAACTCGAATGTCATTCCTCTTTCTTTTCGGTCTTTTCTTTCTTTACGGACAAGTCGATGGCATCGGCTACTTTTTCATCAGTCAGCGCAATGGCAAACACTTCCTTAATATCTTTCACATAGTGGAAAGTCAGTCCTTTCAGATATATATCCTGTATCTCTTCTATATTCTTGCGGTTCTCGTCGCTCAAGATAATCTCCTTGATACCGGCACGCTTGGCAGCCAGTATCTTCTCCTTGATGCCTCCTACCGGAAGTACCTTACCGCGAAGTGTTATCTCTCCCGTCATGGCAAGATTGGCCTTCACCTTTTTCTGGGTGAGGGCAGAAGCGAGGGAGGTAGCCATCGTGATACCGGCAGACGGACCGTCTTTCGGAATGGCACCTTCGGGCACATGGACGTGGATGTTCCAGTTATCAAAAATCTCTTCGTCAAGATTCAGCAGGGAGGCATGCGCCTTGATGTATTCCAATGCCAGCATGGCCGACTCTTTCATTACATCACCCAAATTGCCGGTCAATGTCAAACGTCCACCCTTGCCACGGCTCAGGCTGGTTTCCACGAAAAGTATTTCACCACCTACGGCAGTCCACGCCAGACCGGTCACCACCCCTGCATACTCATTACCCTGATACTTGTCCCGGGTATATTCGGGTGCACCCAGGAATTCATACAAGTCTCCCGGTTTTATTTCGGTCTTCGCAAAATAACCGTCCGTAGCATATTGGCGTGCAGATTTACGGAGTATCTTTCCGATTTTCTTTTCCAGTTCGCGCACGCCGCTCTCACGGGTATAATTCTCTATAATGGCTTCCAGTGTGTTCTTCGGAATCTTGATATCATTCTTTTTCATACCGTTTGCCTCCAATTCCTTCGGAACCAGATGGCGGCGGGCAATCTCAATCTTTTCTTCCGTGATATAGCCGCTTACCTCAATCAGCTCCATACGGTCCAGCAACGGTCCGGGGATGGTATTCAGATTATTGGCAGTAGCGATGAACATCACTTTGGACAAATCATAGTCCACATCCAGAAAGTTATCATGGAATGTAGTATTCTGTTCCGGGTCGAGCACTTCGAGGAGGGCAGAGGAGGGGTCTCCCTGGCGGTCAGCACTCACCTTGTCTATTTCATCCAGAATAAATACCGGATTGGAGGAGCCTGCCTTTATCAGATTCTTGATAATCCGTCCCGGCATGGCACCGATATAGGTTTTACGATGACCGCGAATCTCAGCTTCATCATGCACGCCTCCCAGCGACATACGGATATACTTACGCTTCAAGGCGGCAGCAATGGAACGCCCCAAAGAGGTTTTTCCCACACCCGGAGGGCCATACAGGCAGATGATGGGTGATTTCATATCGCCTTTCAGCTTTAATACAGCAAGATGTTCCAGAATGCGTTCCTTCACCTTCTCCAAACCATAATGGTCTTTGTTCAGTGTCTTTTCTGCATTGACAAGGCTCAGATTATCCGTCGTATAAATGCCCCACGGCAAACTAAGCATCGTCTGCAGATAGTTCAGCTGCACGCTATAGTCGGGAGACTGGGGATGGGTACGTTCCAACTTATCCACCTCTTTCAGGAACGTAGCCTTCACCTCATCACTCCATTTGATGGTCTCCGCCTTCTTACGCATCTCCTCTATTTCCTGCTCTTGACCGCCGCCACCCAGCTCATCCTGAATGGTTTTAATCTGCTGCTGCAGGAAATACTCACGCTGCTGCTGGTCTATATCCTCACGTGCACGCATCTGGATAGACTCTTTGATTTCGGCAAGCTGCACTTCACGATTCAGAATCTCAAGCAGGCGGTAGGTACGCGCCCGCAAAGAGTCGATACGGAGCAGTTCTATCTTTTCGTCTTTCTTGAGTGGCAGGTTCGTACAGATAAAGTCTACCAAAAACATTGGATTGGTAATGTTCTTGATGGCAAATGCCGAATCCTGCGGAAACATATCGGATGACTTGATGTAGCGTACTGTCAAGTCTTTACACGCCTCTACCAATGCATGGAATTCCTTGTCATTCTTCTCCGGAAGTTCTTCATTCAGCGTAGCTATCCGTCCCTTCAGATAAGGAGTCGTATCCGTAATCTCCTTCAGTTCCATACGTTTGGAGCCTTGCAGAATGACTGTAGTCGTCTGGTCTGGCATTTCAAGCACACGTACTATCTTGGCAACTGTACCGATGGTATGTAAATCCTCAAACAGAGGTGTCTCTGTTTCAGCCACCTTTTGGCATACAACAGCTATATAAGAATTTTTCTTTTCTGCTTCACGCACCAATTTGAGGGAAGATTTTCTTCCTACAGATACCGGCATAAACACCCCAGGGAACAATACCATATTTCGGAGAGGCAATATCGGTAAAACCTCTTCTACCTCAATGTCCATCAATTGTTCTTCATTCCCCTCAAAATCAGCAATTACAGAGAAAGCGTTTCCGCTTCTATCTTCGACATCACTCAGGTAATTTCTTTTCTTCATTTCTTTCTTTTTAGTTTATGTCATATTGGCAGGCCAATAAAGCGCCTGCAAAGTTAAGCTATTTCTTCATAAATAAACGTTCTTCACCCTTTAAAAAGACAAAAACAGTGCCAATTTTATGACAAATATGCAGGCTTTGATTATTTTTGAGCCCAATTAAAGAAGATAAACATGCCAAAATCATCTTTTAAGTTTAAACAATTTACCATATTTCATGATAAATGCGCCATGAAGGTCGGCACAGATGGTGTACTACTTGGGGCATGGGCCCCGGCAGACAAAGCAAAGTGTATACTGGACGTTGGAACCGGTACCGGATTAATAGCCTTACAGTTAGCGCAAAGGAATCCGCATGCCCGGATTACTGCAATCGAGATAGATGCGGCTGCAGCCGGACAAGCCACAGAAAATGTATCTCACTCTCCATGGGCCGATAGAGTAGAGGTCATATGTCATGATTTCCGAGATTATCAGCCGGAAAACAGATTTGACCTCATCGTTTCCAATCCTCCCTATTTTATAGATGCGTTGAAATGTCCTGACGAACAAAGGTGCACAGCACGGCATGCGGGCAATTTGAATTACGATTTACTGTTTCATCGTTCGGCATCTTTGCTTGAAGAGCAAGGAGTCGTAAGCATCATTATTCCAGCGGAAGCTGAAAAAACGGTTGTGGATACAGCTTGGAACCATAAGTTGTTTCCATTGCATCGTGTGCAAGTCTTCACCAAGCCCGGAAAACCGTGCAGACGGGTATTGCTGAACTTTGGTTTTGAAGCAAAAGAGTGTAGAGAAGAGAAACTCTGTATTGAGGTGAATCACAATGAGTTTACCCCTGAATATGTAGCTTTAACGAAAGATTTCTATCTGAAAATGTAATTTTAATTGCATAAAACTTGCCTAAATGTTTGGTTGGTATCAGAATTGTTTTTACCTTTGCACTCGCTTTTCAGAAGTAAAGTATTCGGGGTGTAGCGCAGTCCGGTTAGCGCACCTGCTTTGGGAGCAGGGGGTCGTGGGTTCGAATCCCGCTACCCCGACTTAAATGAATAAGTTGTTGATTTTCAACAACTTATTTTTGTATATGGAAGCGTCCAACAAAAATAACTGTCTATTTAACTGTCTATTGAGTTAGTAAATCATCACCCTTAATTCAAAAAAACAGCAAAAATGGCAAGAAAGAAATCTGTATTTATCCTGCCCAAGCTAAAGGATTGTGGCGGAGATCTAACAAAAAAATGGTATGTGGAATATTCCTTGAGGGATCCACAAACCGGGGAGATGAAGCGGTTTCGGCATTATGAGGGCTTTGCGGAACTGGCAACGGAAAGTGCCAGGCGTGCCCATGCCGAGAAAGTGATATCTACAATCAAAAACAAGCTCAACAGTGGGGAGGATCCGTTCGCTGAAAACCATGTTACCTATCAAGACGAGCTTATGTATCAGGCCATGGTCAACAGATGGGGCAATAACAGCAAGGGTGCCGTCAGCATCAGAGTGCACATTTCAGAATTCCTCCAACTGAAAAAAGCCGAACTTGCGCATTCCTCCTATCAGACTTACTGTTCCAAACTGAGGATCTTCTGTGAATGGGTGGAAGCGGGGTGCTTGGCAAACAAGAACGTGCGTGTAATATCAGAAGAACATATACACAATTTTTTTTATCACATAGTCGGAACTGGACATATCAGTCGCAGGACAGTATTGAAATACAAGCAGTTATTGCATACTTTTTTCGATTACTTACTACACAAAAAGCTTGTTGTAGCTAATCCGGTCACCAATATACCTAATCTTGGCGAGAAAAGAGATGAAGCGGCAAGCCCAATTCCAGACAAGATCCGAAATATATTGATTGGCTATATGAGAGAGCACGACCCGCAACTCCTGCTATTATGTCAGCTTGAATACTATTGTGCAATCCGCCCGAAAGAATGCTTGTATCTGCAGATACGTGACATCAATCTGGAGACAGCATCCATTACCATCCGTCAGGATATCAGTAAGAACGGACTGACAGAAACAGTCAATATGCCAAGGCAGCTTTATGAAGTTCTTGATGACCTGCTGAAGATAGGCAACTATCCGGAAGACTGGTATCTTTTCTCTCGAGACGGCCAGCCAGGAAAACACAGACTTGGGAAAAATACCTTCAGATATAGATTTGACAGAATCAGGGATAAACTGGGATTAAGCAAAAGATACAAACTTTACAGCTTCAAACATACCGGTGGAGTAAAACTGGTCAATGCAGGAGTTAATACATGGGAAATACAAAAGCACTTCAGGCATAAATCAATTACTACTACAGAGAGATACTTGCAAAAAAGATTCGGGGTAAAAAGCTCCCTGATACAAGAGGATTTTCCCGATATGTAGATAATAAATAATGTAGGAGGTAGTGTAAAATAAACTGTGTCACGCATTATTTATCTCTAGAAAACTCATCGG
>ENA-OWYM01000017-OWYM01000017.1-human-gut-metagenome-genome-assembly--contig:-NODE-17-length-96388-cov-124.591272_pt1 | contig 96388 bp, 59 predicted proteins | sample MGYA00249748_ERZ652082 | MGnify/ENA primary metagenome ERZ652082 (study PRJEB26925, sample SAMN05827187) | human gut metagenome | biome: ENVO:2100002; feature: ENVO:00000062; material: ENVO:00002003...
AGTGGATGCGTTCGTAATTGCCCAACGGATAGAGAGCCTTGTTTACATTCGATACTGAGTTCAATACAATGTAGTCCTGCCCGTCCAATTCCGGATAATTCGGGCAGCTCTCTTGTCTCAATGTCAAAAAGGAGAGGTAGTCCATAAATCCCTCGAATATATAACAGGTATTCCTCACTTTTCCCGACTGTCTGATGTGGGAGATTTCCTTTGGGGCGATGCACCCCTTAAAATAGCGGTTGCGAACCTCAAACCCACCCGAACCATTGGGAAAGGCGATGGCAAAGTACCGCTTGCCGTTGTGGGTGAAACGGGCTTCACTACATTCTCTTTTCGCCAGTTCTGTATTTATTCCTCTACCTTGCAAGTAGGCAAGCAGGGCAGGAGATGACAGCGGAACAATCTCCAGATGTTGGAAGCTCGGCTCGGAAGAGCTTTGCTTGCCAAAAGAGAAAGATATCGGGCGCACGTGCGGTGTCTGCTCCGCTATCCGTTTCAAGATGTAAGGTACATGGTCGGTAGCGTACAGATGTGCAGCCAGTGCAATGATGTTTCCGCCCTTTCCCAAACCGAAATCATACCATTGTTCACGTTCGGTATTCACTTTGAACGATGCTTCACTCTCTTCCCGAAACGGAGATTTGTACCAAAGGTTGATACCTTGTTGTTTTACTGGTGAATAACCCAAGCTGTGCAGGTAGTCGGCTATTCGTATGCTTTTAGCTTCTTCTATTGTCATTTTCTTACGGATTTGTAGGTGAATGAAAAAATGATGATTTGATGAATTTGAAATGTAATACGCTGTTAAACAGAATTATATCGATTCATCTTTTTCTCATCAGATTGCTTGCCAAAAGAAAAATGATGTTTTCTTTTTTCATCAGCAATCGTTGTTGATGAGTGTTTGATGAATACATATCTATCTGTAAGGCAATATGTTACTTCCCTTATTCATCATTTCATCAAAATAATTAGATAGCGGTCAGTTGTTCTTTCGTTACCGTATAAAACCGACCAGTTTTCCTTTTCGGTTCATAGTGGCACTCACGATGGGGTGCGAACTCATAAGCGGTGTAGGATAGCGAATTGTGTGCGGAAGTAAGTTTCCATACTTCCTGCACAACTTTCCTCACTTGATACTTTTCAACCTTGACCTGTGAATAGAGTAGCAAGGTTACAAGGTCGTTCAGGCAGAATGATACGCTTTCCACGTTCATGTTCGACATGATGTCAAGCAACAACTCGGTCATTTCTATTTCCAGTCGGTTGCGGTTGCTTCGGATTATTTTCTGCAAGGCTGCGGTATGTGTCAGTCTTGGGTTGAACCACATACGGCTTTCCTGTGTTGTGGATAGTTCCCTTTGGGTCAGGAAATAAAGAAATGCGGGTATTTCCGCTTTTAGCTTTTGCAGAAAGTTGGTATCATCACTCTGCAACGGCATTATCTTCCGCACCCAGTAGCGTGTTTCTCCTGCGTCTATGAGTATGGGCAGATATTCGTTGTTGGAACATAGCACGAACTTGGCAAAGAAAGCAATCTCCGTTCGGTCTTTGCCTTTGGCTTCCACCTTGTAGGTGAAAGTGGTGCTTAGGTTTTTCAACCGTTCGCTGTCTTCCTTGCGGTTGAGCAAAACTTCGTCCACAACGATTAGCAGCTTTCCTGCCCAGTCGGAATTGAACTGACTGCGGAAATCCTCGTTGGTGTTGAAAGTCACATTATTTTCAAACACGGCTTTCAGAAAGTTCAAGAACGTGCTTTTGCCAGTGTTGCGTTCCTCTGAAACAAGTAGGACAATGGGCAGCTTCTGTGTCGGCTGTAGATACAGCAGTTGCATATAGTCCATACCCAGCTCGTATTGTTCCCCGAAGATGTGCCGCATCAAGGATTGGATGTGGGAGAAGTCCCCCTGTTGCGGTTTATGCTCTATCGGCTCGTAAAGGTTCAGAAACCCCTCAATCTCCTTTTGGTAGTTCAGATGATTGGGAACGGTGCAAAAGCCGTCATACTTGGGGACGGTGGCAAGATAATTCTTTCCATAGTCCTGCCGTAATGTGCTGTTGTTCCATACGACACGTTTCTTCTCATAACCGCCATTGGCGCATGGCTGATTGACTACCTTGTACAAAGTTGTTCCTACGCGCATATATTCTTCCTCCTTCATAGGCTTAGATTAAAGGATTGTGTTCACCTAAGATTCTCTGAATGTCGGATTGTCGGTATCTGACCTTGTTTCCAACCTTTACAGGCTTCAGATAGTTTTTCTTAGACCAGTGCCAGAGTGTGGTATCACAAACACCGCACATCGTTTTCACTTCCTCTTTGGTTAGATACTTCTCCTTTCTTGCTTCCGCAATGGCGGTAGAAAGCTCATGTTTCGCACGGCTGATTAACTGGTTGGAGAATAATAGCAAATCTTCTCCTGTTACTTCCAACTTGATGTTGCCGTTCCCGTTTTGGATAATTGCCAATAAATCTGTCATAGGCTTCTTGAAACTGCCGGTTGTAAGACTTCCCGTTTCGGCAGTATTATAAACGAAAAGCCACTACCCCGATTAGGATAGTGGCGCAAATATATAATGAAAATCAATCGTAAAACAATGATATTCAATTCGTTAAATTCGTAAAAACGAAAAGCGAATTAAACGAGTTTCAATTGGATAGATAGGCTTTCAATTCCTCGATGGCTTCATGGGCTTCACCAATGTCTTTTACCAGTTTCTTGCTGTTTCCAAGTGGTGAAATAAGATTTTTGTATGCTTTCTGAATGCCTCTTTCGTGGACGATTTCTTGTTCATTGAATTGCTCGTGCAGTGCGTTTCTGAAAGTCTTGATGGGACACTTCCGCATGAAGCGGTATTCCACCAGTGCGATAAACAGCCGTGCTATATCTGTTTCCGTAGCATGGGTTTTTAATCGTGTGCCAATTCTTTCAATCAGTATGTCATGCCTTTCTATCAGAAGTTCGGGCAACGTGCGTGTGTCGGCTTTGCGTCCTGCGGTCTTCGGTTGTTCTTCTGATAAGGTATCTGTGTCTTCCTCGTCCGTATCTTCATCTTCTTCTATTGCCCATTCCACAAGAGTGTTCTCTTCTATGGCTTTCTGTTGCTTCCTGAAAACTTGCCAGTCCTCTTTACTTCTCATTCCATTGGTGATGCTTTTTCTTATAATGAACTTGATCATGCCGGAAATAAGCCATTTGTACAATTTAGGTATATCCTTTCTTTGGGTCAGTTCCTCTCCCTGTTCCACCATGCATTCATAGCTCCGTCCGTAATACAGCCATGCGAGCATGGCGGGGACAATACTTTTCTTGTTTGGGTTATGAAACTCGTTCACTATTTTCTCGGCAAGGTCTGAATGCAAAAGGATATTTTCCAGTTCTTCAAAGTCGGGTGTTCTGTCATCGCCTATCCTTTTACGTGCGGCTTCCTTGTATTTCGGTGCTAATTTCGTGGCTATCTTGAAAACTTTGAAGAATCCTTTAAACTTCTTGTCGTTCATTTCCTCTACGAAATCGGCGTATTCATCCGGATGGTTGTCAAGCCATTCCTTTATCAGTCTTTTGAAATTATCATATTCTTGTTGTCCCATACAAGTTAATTAGCAATGCAACCTCTATTAACTTTCTCTTGTATGCGTGAGAAATGTATCGACAATTTGAATATTAACATATAGAAACCATAATCGCTTAAAGAAAATAAGCGTTGATCTTCTAATGTGTCTCGGTTTATAAAGCGATTGTCAACATGATAGATTTTATCAAGAAAAACTATTGAATCTTCCATTTGGGAATTTGCAGGAAGAAAGATTATTTGGGTTATTTTTTGTTGTTTGAGATCTGAAATGTGGTTTTCAATTTTGCTACTATTAACACCTTGTTTTTGAAGAACTGAAATATATGTTGTGAGATTTATAATAGGAGCATACATGATTGAAGCAGGAAACATACGAGAATTAGATAAATCCATATCACAAGTGTTTGATAAAATCAAACAACTTACATTTTTTACACCTCTTTCGATGTTAACTAAATCAATTATAGGCATTTTTTTTAAGCCATCTCCTTGAAAAATGACATTCTTGTCAAGCATAGAAGTGTACATCCTTCCATCTATGTTATAAGGGAAAGATTTGAGTTCTGCCAAAAGGGTCTTGTAATTTTCTTCTGACAAATATTTGGGTAGATATTTTTTTAATTCATCTTCTGTAATCATAGCATATCCCAAAAGTGGTCATTAATGACATTTTGAATTTCTTCATCTATAGGAGTTGCTTCCGTTAACATCTTATTCGCAAAAGAATTGATTATCTCAAAATCTTCATGCTCGGGAATATTAACATGAATGGTCTCTGTTGAGATAGGAATGTCCTTAATGGAATAATTTGTATAAATATTTATTGGATTGACAGGAGTGTTAATAGACGGTATTATAGCATCATTATATGTTTGCCTACTTGATAAAGAAAGCAATTCCGTGTCTGTTAATGTCATACATGATAAGGCAGACATTAATAGGATATTGGTATTTATGTAAGTCGTTAAACTATTCATTTTCAAAAACAGGTTTTAGACTATTTAGGAAGTTTGGTTTTAACAAAGAGAAAAACAACTTTTTTTCGCATTTATGAGCCATATTTATTTCTTGTTCTATATTAGAAGTGAAATAGTTGTCGGAATATTCACGAGACGTATCAATATCAATTAATGAGCCTACCACTTCTATAGAATTAGGATGTGGTTTGTAGTTTGCATTATTTACAAATTGTAGGGTGTTCATAAAATTACCATCTTTGACATCTGTCCGTATCAATAAGTTTTCAGATGTGTATTTTTCTGTCATGGAAAAAGACATCGTAAGACCATTGGTAATATCTCCTTTGAAAAAATTAATATATCTATGTCCTATTCTTGATACACGCTTTATTATTCCAGAACTAATAACCTTGTTGATTATTGAAAATGAATGTTTAGAAAAATCGCTCCAACCTATATATGGCATTTTTGAGCTTATGCTCAAAACATCATATCCTATTTGAATTACAAATCTTTCGTTTTCAATTCTGTATAGGGGCTTAAATTTTAAGTTAGGGTCAACCTCCCTAATTTGTTCTGGGATTTGTAAAATGGGCAAATTAATGACATTTCCTCTATACTCTTCTTTTATGAGATTGTATATGATGCCAAAAACTGCGCTTTTGGTAATAGCTGCTTCAAAACGGAACTCAATTAAAGCGTCTATAAGTGGGCATGCTTCTATTCTTATTGGCAACAATCTATCCATAATACAAATTTTAAATTTATTTTCTTGCAAAGTTAGGAATTTCTTTTATTTGTTTCTTGATTTTATACGCTAAAAAGTTTAAAGTATATTAATCTAATAGCTTCACAAGGTCTTTTTTCATTTCTTCGTCAATATCTCTGTATCGCCTGAAAGCTTTGCTTCCCTCCTTGTGTCCCGATAGTGCGGAAACGAGGTTCGGGTCTTTCACCTTTTTGTAGATATTGCCGATAAAAGTACGCCTTGCCAAATGGCTGCTTGCCACTTCATAAATCGGTCGCTTGACTTCGTTATGCGTTAACGGGTCTAAGATAGTTACGATTCGGTCAACCCCAGCCATTTTGAATATCTTTTTTATGGCATCGTTGTACTTTTGTTCAGATATGAACGGCAGAAGCTTCCCTTTATATTCTTTGTAGTGTTCAAGGATTTCTTTTGCCTTGTCATTAAGGGGAACACGTACCGTAACCGGATTCCCTTCTTTTGTTTTCTTGGGAATGTATTCTATGGCTTCATTGACCACATTAAGTTTGGTCATGCGGTATAGGTCGCTCACTCGACAGCCTATCAGTGTTTGGAATATAAATATATCCCTCTGTATTGCCAATTGTGGAGTGGCAGATAGGTCGGCATTGAAAATTCTGTCCCTTTCTTCAAGTGTTATATAATAAGGTGTACCGTATGTACATTCTTCTATCGGGAATTTGTCGAAAGGTCTGTTTGTGGTACGCTTGTTGTCGAAGCTCCATAGGAAGAAAGTGCGTATCCTTGAAAAGCAGTCAATCAGTGTATTCTTGCTTCTTGGTTGTGGCGTTCTCTTTTCGGGGATGGTTTCATAAATACTCGGATAAAGTTCATAGTATTGGTATTCGTTCTGAAAGAAGTCCCACATATCTCGAAGTGTGTCTGGTGTTACCAAATCCATGTCAAGGATAAAGCCCTTTTGTCCTCTCTTTGTTGCCCTTACATATAGTTCATAACGCAGTAAGGCTCTTTTGACAACCCGGAAATTCTTCTTTCGTACTTCCGACAATGGGTGTTTGTTTAGAAATTCATCGAATAGTTCTCCAATGGTAGGCTTGATAACCACTTCCTCAGGCAGAAAATATTTTTCAGGATGGTAAAATTTATCAAGTGTTGTTTTTAGCCATTCTTTGTCTATTGTTTCCTTTTCTTGTTGATATACCTTCTCAATATAGGTTTTCAACTGGCGTATCTCTTCATTTATATGGGTACGCATTTCTTCATTGCAGACAGCTTTCGTTTTTACACATTCGTCTTTATCATCCCATAGATTGGGATTGATAGCCAACTGAGTAGGAGCAACGGAGTCTAACCGCCTTCCGTTTCTAAAGCGTACATAGATTGTAGCCATGGATTCTGTATCATATCGCTTGGCTGCTTTTTTAATGATAAAGGTTACTTTCATAGACTTGCAGGTTGAATTTTACTCTGCTGCAAATATAGATATTTTCCCCACATTTTCCCCACATCTGCTAAATATTTTGCAATTCGATTAACTTGGATTAAAATTTAATCGGATTGTAATATATTGAAATATAGTGTAATTGCAGTGTATTTCTGCATTTTTCTTTTTATCTACATTTTTCTCACTTTAATTATTTCAAATGCGGGTCTGGGTACAAGGTAAAAGGATAAGTAGTTGATAACAAACTGCTTGTCCTTTTATTCTTTTAAGAATGTTCCCGTTTCGTTTCCATAGAGGGTTGTATAATGGGGAATTAGAACGAAATAAAAGAAAATAGAGATATATGAAAAGTAAGGTTCTACACGTTATTATTATTGCATTATGTGCCATGTCTGTTTCTTCGTGTTCAAAAGATGAATCAGAGAAACGGATAGAATTCGCCAAAATTGTTGAATCGCGCACGAGTCAAGACCTGTTGAACGACTTGTATGTAGGCAGCGATGCGGATTTAGAAGCTATCGCACGGATTATGAATGTAACGCCATCTTCTATAGAAAGAATCCGAAACGGAGAAACTGAGCCAACAGCTCAATTTGAAGAACGCATACGTGAAGTGTCATTGTATTATATGCAAAATGACCAATCATTCTCAAAATTGCAATCAATTGTTGACCCTGAATACGGTTGGTTTGATTCTATACTTAATTTTCCTTCCCATCACCCTTGGTGGTTTTGGTCCATTAATATAATTTTGTTGCTTATATTAGCTTTTGCTACTCTTATTGCTATTTGGCCCATATTACTTGAGATGTTGATTTTTCTTATAGCTTGGATTGCAAGTTTAATTTGCTCCCCTGGCGCAATGCAAGATTCATACGTGGACTCTATTAATCCAACAATTGAACAAATAAAATGAACCGATATGCCCTGTTGTTTTTTGCATTCTTATCCTTGCTAATGACATCATGTAAGGATAAGAATGCTGTAACTTTAAAAGAAAAACTACAGTCGGAATACACAAGGTCTGATAAAGTGACGAATTTGTCATCGGGCAGCAAAGTGCAGTATATGCAAATGGAGAAATCCATCAACCAACAATACATAAAAGAACTTGATTCTCTCGTAAACACGGCATTTGTCAGACAACTGGAACGATTTGAAGATGAAGAATTAGGGGTATTATCGAGTTACAAGAATATGTTCTCTTGGCTTTTCAAGAGCAGGCAGTCTTGGGATGATGCGATGATTGTTATGTCGAACAAATATTTTAATTCCCTTGATGTAAGCCAAGAACAACACGCTTTATATTTAGAATATGTAAAAGACATAAAAGAAATACGTCAACAATTTCTTTCAGTCAAAGGACTGCCATCATACACTCAAATTGATTTACCATCAGAAACAATTACTCTCGATGCATTCTCCAATCATTCCCGGAATAATTTAGTTATTGAGTTCGGAACGGAACTATTCGGATGGTTCCTTGGGTTTGTATTAGTTCAAATAATCTTGCTGTTTGTTGACAAAACAGCCGGACCATGGGGATGCTTAATAGATGTTGTTGTATTTATTATCATAGTTGTTGCTTCTGTTTTCATGTCAAGTTCGAATGATGCTAAATTAATAGAGAGTTTGGAAAAACAGCATAAACAAACGGTCAAGTATGACTATGGGGCACTTTTAAAATCATTAGACAACAATACTACGAAATTCTATGAAAGCCTTTAAATTCATATACATAGCCTTAATAATCTTTTGTCCGCTTATTGTATCTTCATGCAAAAAGTCGGGAAAAGAGATTGTCGAAAAAATCGCAACGGAAACTACAGAAAAAACTGCGAAAGGATTTGCTAAAGAAGCATCAGAGAAGACATTAAAAACCTTGACAAAGAAAGAGCTACGGTCAATTGATTGGAAAGACTTAATGAAACTGATTAGAAAAGAAAACATCAATCTTGCAGATGCATTGTCGCGCTTGGACGGATCTTTCCAAAGGAAAATTGGTAAGGCCATTCAATCTGATTATGACTTTTATTCAGCACTTATATCATCTAATAGGTTAATAGATGAATTTTCTATATTCACAAAGAATGCTCCTAAAGCAACTGATAATATATACATCTTCAAATATTTTGCGAAGTGCCGAGATTTGGAAAGACGTTTCGGCGTTTATAATGCATTGGGAAATATTGAAATTAAAGAAGAAATGGGAGTCGTAAAGTTCTTCAATAGGACGGACAACTCTGTTATTGGAGAATTTCGTGATGGGATTTTTCAGATAAAAGAACCATTTAATACAGGTAAACATTTTCTTGAGCAGAACTCGATTCTGAAGAAAACGCTTATACCTAATGCTGTTTATAAGATTAAGGGAGCAAATGGTATGACTTATCTTTACCATGTTGATGATTTAGGGCGTTTCTCGAAGATTGAAGCTACAGGAATAGATGCCAATGAACTGCTGTCGAATGTTGTGCTGGCAAAAGAGAATCTGAATTTAGGCGCAGGCTGGACAAAAAAACTTAGAACAGTCAGACAAACATCCAAAGGAAACGATATTGATGCAACAATCATTCTAAAGTATGCTGATGATGGAACAACGCCATTGGCTGTAAAAGCAGATATTAAAGCGGACAATAAAAAGATTATTTCAGAATCCTTTGAAAACCTTGACTATTTAGCAAAAAATGCATTTACGACAGAGGAGAACGCTTCCTTACTCAATAAGTTTGCCTCTAAGACTGGATTTTCAACAAAGAAAAAGGCAGATTTATTAGGAGAGATGGACCAAGATGAAGAGTTGGCAAAGCTCATTCATTCTAACCCTGAGTTAAACATAAGGAGGTGGTTGAATACAAGAAACCATGTTGACAAAAGTAAGGTGGCCCGAACTGCAAATGGGCGTATGGTACCAAATGGACAAGTATATGCAGGTAATGTTTATTATTTCAACCCACATCTTAATTCAGGCCTAATGGCACGTCTTAATAAGTATGGGACAATAAATCTAAAGAAATTTGGTTCATTAACGTATGATGACCTTATCAAAATAGACAAACTTTACCCTGACGGAGTGCCTTTCACAAAAGAAGGATATCCTGATTTTTCCAAGGTGGCTTTCAAGGATAAAAGCGGTCAGACACTACGAATCAATATAGGTGCCTTATCCGGTGATAGTAAAAAAGACATCAATACAGCAGAAGCTATATTCCAAAAAATGGGATATCCATGGGAAAGTGGTTATACGTGGCATCATGTAGAGAACAGCACTACTTTAATCCGTGTACCTTCTGCTGTACATCAACTTATTGACCATGCAGGGGGAATGAGTACTCTTGTTGCTGAACAAACGACTAAACAAGCTGCATAAAGATGTTTGGGTCTAATCCTGCGGTAGCATATTTCACGATGGTATCACCTTTTTCTGTACGAAGCAGGATGTTGATAGGTAGATTATCATCTGGCATTTGAGCAACTTGTTGGGTAGACAGAAGATGAACGCACGTCTTACATTCGGGTTTTCGTTTTCGTGATGGCAGTTGATAAGTGTCTGAATCTTCTGAAAGTTCCTGCTAAGGTAGATGAACTTTGCGTTCTACTGCAAGAGAAACAAAAGACTGTGGGAACATTTCGGGAACAATATGAATTGAGTTTTAATGCCCACCTTAATTTAGTAATCATACATCCGTGGGTGGATGGAAACGGCAGAACAGCTCGGTTACTAATGAACTACATCCAGTTTTATTATCACCTTTTTCCTGCTAAGATATTCAAAGAGGATAGGGAAGAATATATCCTTTCTCTGCGCCAATGTCAAGACGAAGAAGCCAACCAACCTTTCTTGGACTTTATGGCAGGACAGTTGAAGAAATCGCTTTCTTTGGAGATTGAAAGGTTCAGTGCTTCTCAGAAGAAAGGGTTCAGTTTTATGTTTTAGAGGTATAAGAACTTGTCGGCTCAGTTGACAATCTGCAATGGTTGCGTGAAACTTATGGAGAAGGTTTCTGCAGTCCTGCACATGGACGAGAAAACACCGCATATACACGCTACAATCATATCGATTGTGACGGGAGAACGCAGAAAAACCAAACAGCAGCAGGAAGGAAAAAAGAAATATCGCAAGAAGAACACTGCATGAGCCGTCAGTTTCAACGGGATAGACAGTTGGTTTCAACGGGAGAAACTGTCGGTTTCACCTTGAGAAACTCCCGGTTTCCATAGGCTGCCACGGGCAGTCGCCGAATTTGAACCTGCAAGGAACATGAAATCCTGTCAAGGCGCACCCGGTTCGGCGCGTTGTATCATGTGGTGGAACGTGACGGATAAACTGCCGTTCCCGGTATCTGCCACGGGTATCTGTCACGGGCTATATAGTTGTCAGACAATCGAATAGAGCGCAATCCGTGACACCGTGACGGATATTATGCCTTTTAAAACTCATGATAGGGGAGGCTGTCCGAAAACAAACTCTGAAGATGCCGGGGAAACTTAAAAATAGAATCAAAACAGTCGGATTGCACTTTTCCCGAGAAAATCCATGTTTGCAAACGTTCAGGCAAGGGACAGGACTGGGGCTGGTCATATCACGGAACATTGTTCCATTATGATTCAGCCTTGCAGTCCGTATCGCTTTGTTTAGTCCAGTATAGGGACATCGATTGTCTGGCTCTCCTCGTTCCAGTTGTCAATGGTGAACTCTCCGGATGACTCTTCGGAGAAGATATCTCCTAAAGTGAGCGTCAGGGTCAGTTTGGAGTTTGCTGTCAAAGGAGCATTCAGTGTCTGCTTGAAGCTTTTCACGTTTCCGTTCTTTAGCAGGATGCTCATCTGGAATTCAGGCTTTCCGAAAGAAGGGAAAAGCATGACCGTTGCATTGCTCATCTGCGTGCTGTCTACGGAGCGGACCAGAGGGAAAGCCACAGTGCGCGGGTTTCCTTGGGGAGCGCCGGTGTAGAAGTTCAGTTCTCCGGCAATGTTGGTGACGCGTACTGTCATGCTGTCGATACTTGAACTGAGAATGCCGTTATCTTTATTCTTGATGATGACTTTCAGTCCGGTTACTACCCGTTTCAGGGATGCCTTTAAATCCTCACTTCCTATGTTGGCGGATTGTACGGTGTGCACCAAGTCGAAAGTGGGGTAGTAGGTGGTGTCCGGAAGCATTCTGTACAAGCCGAAGCTTTGTTCGGACATGTCCTCGCCTATGACGTAGGCCGGGTCTTTCAAGGCAGGGTGGGCGTAGATAGGCTCTTCATACTTGGGAGTCCCCCAGTAAATCATATTATAGGCACCTGCCGGCAAGGACAGCTCCCGGTTGACGGCTTCATGGTAGAAGATGCCGTCCTTTACCTGATAGTAACCGTAGAGGGGAGTCAGTTTGCGGTTAACGTAATTACCGAAGTAGATGGAGGTTCCGGCTTTGCAAGGCATGATGGTCAATATGCCGGTCAGCGGACTTTGCCCGCTTGCCGTGACTATGTCCATCTGCAGGTTAGGTGATACAAGACCGTCATTGTCCACTACTCTGGGCGGATTGTCGTCGGCACAGCTTGCCACGATTGCGGCAAGTACTGCGAATACTGCTAATTTCTTCATTATCTGTTAAGTTTTAGGTTGTTCTTCTCAGAGAACATTTTATGAATGAAATGGTTCTTTGCGTTTCGAAGAAAATCTTTCTGTGGGAGAGAATGCATGCTGAAGATGCATACGGTTATTAGGAAAATGGCAGGAGTACCCCCTTCCGGGAGGTGTTGTGGAGGGACTGAAAACAAATCATACCTTTTTTAGTAACATTTTGGGGACACCGATTAACCAATCTGTCTGCTCTTAGTAACAATTTCTCGGCACTCTTTTCCTGCTCATTCATACATTTGTAACCGGATTCTTTTGCATTAATTAGAGAACGCAATAAAATCTTTGATATTAACCATTAAACAATGTACAATGAGAAAAACATTCTTTGACAAGCGCACACATTTCTGTTTGTGTCGCATTGCACTGGTGGCATTGCTTCTGCTGCCTGCAATCAGTAGCCTTCGGGCTAATCCTTCTCAAAGCAAGACCATTACGGGCGTTGTGACATCGGCTACGGACGGTGAGCCGTTGATTGGTGTCAGCGTGCAGGTGAGAGAAACGGCCACGGGTGGAATCACCGACATGGACGGTAAGTATTCCGTAAGTGCCCAACAAGGGCAGACACTGGTGTTTTCTTACATCGGTTATCAATCACAGGAAATCAAGGTAGGTACTTCTTCCGTCATCAATGTGGTGCTGAAGGAGGACACGGAAATGTTGGATGAAGTGGTTGTAGTGGGCTATGGTGTCCAGAAGAAGAAATTGGTGACGGGTGCCACTGTTCAGGTGAAGGGTGACGAAATAGCCAAGATGAATACAACCAATCCCTTGCAGGCTATGCAGGGACAGACACCGGGTGTAAGTATTGCTTCGACTTCCGGTCAACCGGGTGCTGACATGAAAGTGAGTATCCGTGGTCTTGGTACCGTGGGAAATAGTGCTCCTCTTTATCTGATTGATGGTGTGGGTGGTGATATTTCTACTTTGAATCCTGCCGATATTGAAAGTATAGATGTACTGAAAGATGCGGCTAGTGCGGCTATCTACGGTTCGGCCGGTGCTAATGGTGTAGTGCTTATTACTACCAAGCAAGGGCGCGAAGGTAAAGCGCAGATTAGTTTCGATGCTTATTATGGAATACAGAATGTAGCTCGTAAGGCTAATATGCTGAATGCAAAAGAGTATATGGCCATTATGGATGAGCAGGCTTTGAATAGCGGACTTTCGGCTTACGATTGGAGCCAATACCAGTCTATTTACGATGCCAATGGCAATGTGTATGATACGGATTGGGTAGATACTATGTTCAAAGATAATGCCACAACGGAGAGCTATACGCTGGGTGTCACTGGTGGAAGCGCAACTTCCACTTATGCCCTTTCGTTAGGATATATGAGTCAGGAAGGTATTGTCGGCGGTTCGGATGTGTCTAACTATTCGCGTTACAATTTCCGTGTGAACAGCGAGCACAAACTTTTCAAGGATATTTTGAAAGTGGGCGAGCAGGTGAGTTTTGTATATAAGATGAATAACGGTATCAGTGTAGGCAACCAATATAATAATACCTTACGCGGTGCATTCGGAACATCGCCTATCGCTCCTGTCTATAGCGATAATAATCTTTATGATTCGCCTTACAATGACACCAGTACCAGTGACTGGAATAAAGGTGATGGAAACCCTTATGGTTTAATGATGACCGACAGCAACAATGAGAACAAAACGGCTACTTTTTCCGGTAATGTTTATGCTGAATTGCAGCCTGTCAAGAATTTGAAGATAAAGTCTGTATTCGGTGTGGTTTATGGTTCCAGCGAATACCGTAGTTTCAAGCCTCTCTACAAGTTCAGCCAATATATATATAATGAAGAACGTACTACCGTATCTCAAAATGCCAATCACTCTTTGGGTATGACATGGACCAATACGGCTTCTTATGACTGGACTATGGGAGAACATTCGTTCAACGCCTTGCTGGGTATGGAAGCCTATCGTTACGAGGGCACTTATATCGAAGCTAAAAATGGTATGTTGAAAGAAGGTTTTGATGATTGGGAGCATGCTTTTGTGGGCAACGGAACGGCCTCCGATTCGACCAACGGCTTGGGTGCCAGTGGCAATCCGCATACCGAGAGCCGCAAGGTGTCCTATTTCGGCCGATTGGGTTGGAACTGGAAAGAAACTTATATGGTCAATGCTACTTTGCGTGCAGACGGTTCGAGCAACTTTGCCAAAGGCAACCGTTTTGGTTACTTCCCTTCGGTATCGGCAGGATGGACCATTACTAACGAAAAATTCATGGAAAGTACGCAAAACTGGCTCGACTTCCTGAAAATACGTGCCAGCTGGGGACAAGTGGGTAATGCCAACATTGACGCATTCCAATATCTGGCTCCTATCAAGAGTACCAATACACACTATCTTTTCGGCAGCGGTTACGGCGACTCGGATGCTGCGGCACAGCTCGGAACCAACTGGGGAGCTTACCCTAGTCGTCTGGCTAATGCTGACATCAAGTGGGAGACTTCACAGCAGACCAATATCGGTCTTGATGCCCGATTCCTCAACAGTCGCCTGGGTGTTAATTTCGATTTCTACATTAAAGATACTAAAGACTGGCTCGTGGTGGCTCCTATTCTTGCTACTGCCGGAGCAGGTGCTCCTTATATTAATGGCGGTGGAGTGAAAAACACCGGTGTGGAACTCAATCTTACTTGGAATGACCAAATAGGCAAAGACTTTAGTTACAATATCGGTATCAACGGTGCCTACAATAAGAATAAGGTCGGAGAGATTCCTAACGACGATGGTATCATTCATGGCTCTACCAACCAGTTGTATGACAATACTCCTGAATTCTATCGTGCCGAGAATGGTAAGCCTATCGGTTATTTCTATGGTTTCAAGACAGCAGGCATATTCCAAAACAATCAAGAAATAGAGGATTGGATTAAGGCTGGTAACGGTGTGCTGCAAGCTGACGTACAACCAGGTGACGTGAAGTTTGTGGACATCAACCATGACGGACGGGTGAACGAGCTTGACAAGACCGATCTTGGTAACGGTATTCCTGATTTCACTATGGGCTTCAATCTCGGTTTCAACTGGAAAGGACTTGATTTCTCTGTAGTGGCCAACGGTGCTTTCGGACAGCAGATTGTCCAGAGCTATCGTAACCATACCTCCAAGCAAGCCAATTATACTACTGCAATTTTAGGACGTTGGACAGGAGAGGGAACCAGCAATCGCATACCTCGTGTCACAGACCAGAATCTCAACTGGCAGTTCTCAGACCTCTATGTGCAGGATGGTGATTACCTGCGAATCAGTAACATTACTTTGGGCTACGACTTTGCCAAGCTACTGAGATGTAAGGTCATCAGCCAGTGCCGTATCTATGCTCAGGTACAGAATGCGTTCACATTTACCAAATATGACGGCATGGATCCGGAAATAGGTTATGGTCCCGAAGGAGATAACGGACAAGGTTGGGTATCGGGCGTTGATTTAGGTTATTACCCCCGTCCCCGTACCGTATTGTTTGGTGTTAACTTGAAATTTTAAAATATAGACTGATATGAAGAAAAACAAAAATATATTTATGGCAAGTGTCCTGCTCCTGAGTTTGGGACTGGCTTCGTGTACCGACAGTTTTCTCGATGTTACGTCGAAGACTGAATCTTCAACCGGTACATTCTATAAGACTGAAAAAGATGCTTATCGTGCTCTGATAGGTTGTTATGATGGTTGGCGCCAGACTTCATCAGCCATGATGGTAGGGTTTTATATGGCTTCCGAGGTGATGAGTGCCGAGTGTTTTGGCGCTACCGGAAATGCCGATGGACGTGGCTATCAGGCCATTGACCGTTTTGACATCTCCCAATCGCCGGCTGACCTCAACCTATACGAAGGTGACTGGAAAAATTATTATGCGGGCGTCTATCGTTGCAACGAGCTGATAGCTCATGAAGAGCAGATTGTATGGAATGAATCGGATAGCAAACGTGGTATCTATATGGGCGAATGTCGTACGTTGCGTGCATTGCTTTATCTGGATATGGTTCGTTTATGGGGGAATATCCCACTCTTTCTGGAACCGGTAAACGAAAATCGCGCTCCTTCACCTGCCAAAGAGGTGTTCAGTGCCATATTTACTGACTTAAAATATGCTATCGAGAATATTCCCGGTGACGCTTATCCCAAGGCCGACTATACCAAGAACGACGGACATATTACAAAATATGCCGCCGAGGCTTTGCTGGCACGTGCCTATCTTTTCTATACCGGATATTACGGTGAAGAACCTGTAGAGGTGACTCGTGCCGAAGCTTTGGCTGCTGTAGAAGACGTAATCGCTTCAGGAGAATATGGTTTGGTACCGCAATTCAAGAATTTATGGCCGGCTTCTTCTGCAAAAGTGGCCGAAAAAGGAGACTATGAAACTTTGAAGGGTACATATGCCGGTGATGGAAACAAGGAAACCATTCTTGCGTTGAAATTTACCGCTACTCAGGATTATAACGGGAATAATGACTCCAACCGTTGGCAGGTGATGTTGGGTATGCGCCAGCTTAATGCTGCTCCCTATTGCAAGGGATGGGGCGCATTGACGGTAAATCCTGATTTTGTGGAAGCGTTTCCCACTGGTGACCTCCGCCGTTCGGCTTCTATCATTGATTTGGTAGGGGAAGGAATCACCGGTTCGGCCGACTTTACCACCAGTTTTAATGACTGGCGTGAATATACCGGCTATGCTGTGAAGAAGTATGCTCCCCTTTGCTATGCCGATGGAAGCCATGCCGGTAAGCAGGATGGTAGCGGTGACTTCCAGACACAGAACCGCCAAGACTACGTTATTATCCGTTATGCCGACGTATTGTTGATGGCCGCAGAACTGGGTAGCCCCAATGCGCAAACTTATTTCGACCAAGTGCGTAAGCGTGCTTATCAGGTTGATGACAACGGAACAGTATCGGCCAACTATCAAGCTAAGAGTGTGTCTCAACAAGCTATTATGGAAGAACGTCGTCTTGAATTTGCTTTTGAAAGCATTAATTATTGGGATCTCCTGCGTCAAGGTATAGACGTGGCAGCCGAGAAGCTCGCCTTGAATGGTGTCAAGGTGAAGAGTGGAGGCGCTGATGATGCAATAACCATACGGGTCGACCGTGTGAAAGCCACCAAAGGCTTGAGCCAGATTCCTTATAATCAAATTAACCTTTCACAGAGTGTACTTGTGCAGAATCCCGGATGGTGAGTACCATTAATAGAGTAAATAAAAAATAAAAATAATAAGATATGAGACTTAAATCATTCTTTTCCATATTGGCAGGAGCGGCTTTGATATTTTCCGCTTGCTCGCCCGAAGAGTACGAGATGGGGGCAAAAACCTATGTTTCCGATGATTTGGTGGAAGGTATCGCCTATACGGTGACCCCTGATGCCAATGATCCTAATACGATTCATCTGACTTCGCTCATCAAGGGAGCCACTCCCTTGTGGGTCACTCCAAGCGGTCCTTCTCAAAAGAGCACTCTTGACTTGGCACTTCCTTTTGCCGGAGAATATAGCGTGACTTTCGGCGCTTCCACACCGGCAGGTCCGGTATATGGCGAACCATATACCTTCAAGGTAGAGACCAATAACTTTGCCATGCTCGAAGACCCTATCTGGGCTAACCTTGCAGGTGGAGTGGGCAAGAGCCGTAAGTGGGTTCCCATTGACAAGAACTTTGGTATTGGCCGTTGTTCGGGACCGGTGATGTACATGAGCCACACTGATGTGAAAAATGATGGAAGCAATATTACCGACCTTATGATTGGTAGCGCCAATTGGGCTCCCAACTGGGATCCGGGTATCCAATCGTGGCTCATTCCGGCAGACGACCCCTATTTCCAGTCGTACATCACTTTCGGCCTGGATGCTGTGAAAGGCTGTACGGTGGAACTTCATCGGGTGGCTGCTTCGGGCACGACGGATGCCACCGGAACTTTCAACTTGAATGTGTCTGACCCGAAACGCCCTGTCATATCTTTCTATGGCGGTACCTATTCATTGCATAACGAGGGTTTTGATGATGTCTGTTCCAACTATACCAACGACATCAAGATTATAGAATGTACTCCTTATCTGCTGCAGGTAGCTACGATGCGTACCAATAGCGAAGGTCCGTGGTGGCTGGTGTGGAACTTCATTTCCGAAGAGGCTTATAATGACCCCAGTATCATACCGACTGAAGATCCGGGTTTGCTTCAGCCTGCCGAAGTACAACAGCCTGCCATTGAAGATTTGGCAACCAAACTGTTCACTACTGAAATCAACGGTGTCACCTATGTGGGCAATGAGGCACGCTTCCTCATCAATGATGAAGAACCTTATGACTGGACATGGTGGAATGGTGGCTCTGCTGCTTGGGAAAGCGTAGTGAAGGGACAGTACGGTTCTTCATGGGCACCTGTGGCCGATGCTTCCATTGCCGACTATGAGCTGGTATTGAGCAGCACGGCCGATGGCTACAAATGGGATGACGGTACCAATGCCGGTAAGCTTGCCATTGAAGACGGCAAATTGAAATTTATGGATGCCGACGGCAATCCGGTTGAGATAACCGTCCTCACCGCTACCGGTGATAAGCGCACGGTGGAAGTGAAGGGAAGCGAGTTTACCGTAATGGCTTGCGATGTCACCAGCTCTTTCCAGATGGGTGTGCCTGCAACGACCAATGACAAGGGAGCCGTGGATTCTTATCTTTGTGCCAACCTCAACTACAAACCTATCGCTACCGGACCTACCGGGCCTACTGAAATCAAGGTAGACAACAGCAAGGTACAAATTCTTTTCGGTGACGGAAATCCCGATCGTTTGCGCTTGCAGTTCTACAATCCTTGGGGCGGTGGTGACGCGGGATGGCCGATCGACATCACGAAGGTGAAGTTGAAAAAGAACCAGACGCTGAAGATACAGTACAAAGTGCTGAGTGGAATCACTTGGAACGAGGGCGCGACTCCTAAGACCGTGATTATGGACAATAACATCGGAAATGCTTGGGAAGATGACTGCTACAACCTGGCTCATGCCGTGGCCTTTGATACTGCCGAAGGAGCTGTACAGACTGTGTCCGTGACCAATACCACCGGTGCCACTGTGACTTACGAAGGAAGCAGTTGTATCTGTATCGGTATCCAGAATAAGGGACTTGCTACTGTGGCTGCCACCGAAGACGGACAGCCGGATGTGAAGGTTGAGATAATTTCGATGACCATTGAATAACCACTTAAATGAATTTAGTATATATGAAGACAAAGATATATTTAGGAATACTTTCACTTGTACTGGGTCTTTCGCTGGCTTCGTGCAATGAAGATGACGACTATACTATCCACACCACCCCGATTCTGAACGAATCGTCGGTGGTGACGGGGTCGTCCGATGTGACCGCCACTACCGCTACACTCCATGCCACGCTCTCCGGGTTGGATGGCATGGATGCCGGAAGCTATAAGACCGGCTTCTTCTATGGTTTTGCGCAAGACAACCTGCCCGAGGACGTGCAGGCTGCTTATGACGGCAGCGCCTTCAGTGCTCAGTTGAACGGGTTGAACAATAACTCTACGCTCTATTATCAGGCTTATGTATGCTTGCAGGGTAAGGTGTATTACAAAGGTGAGGTGAAAAGCTTGCTCACCACCGATGCCAAGGTGGCTACTGCCGATGCCGCATCTGTCGACTTCGCCTCGGCTGTATTGGGTGGGACATTGACCGATGCTACGGCCGATGCTACTTGTGGTGTTGTTATCTCTACTTCATCCGATGTAGAAGCGGTTCGTGCAGGCCTTATAGTGAAGAGTGAGGAACTTAAGGACAGCTATTCATTCGTCCATGAAGGGTTGGTGCCCGAAACGCAATACTATTATGCGGCTTACCTCAATCTGGGTAGCGGCATTGTGTATGGTGAGGTGAAGAGCTTCACTACTCCTGCCTATGACTTCGATCTCGACAATGACCTTGTCGACCTGGGACTCTCCGTGAAGTGGGCTCGCTTCAATGTGGGTGCCAAGAGCGAGACTGGACTGGGTGGCCTTTTCGGATTCGGTGACCTGACCGGATGCAACAATAGCATCGACCCTGCCGACTATGCTTCGGCCGATACTTATAAAACGGCTTCCGACTTGGCTTTCCGTGCATTTCAAGGGCGTGCCACACTGCCTACTGCCGATGATTTCGAGGAACTCTTCACGTTGTGCCAGAAAGAGTGGACTGAGCAGAATGGAGTGACAGGTTTCAAGTTCACCGGTCCTAATGGTAATTCCATCTTCCTGCCTGCAGCCGGTACGCGTGTGGCAAACGATGTGACGGCGCTGGGTACTGAAGGATATTACCTCACCGGTACTGTCAACTCTTCCAATACAGAATTTGCGGTAGGTTACCAGTTTGCAGCTTCTGTCAATCACCGTATCACTGCCGCAGTTTATCAAGGTATGGCTGTACGCGCTGTTTCCACAGCCAAGAACGTACCGTTCAACAAGGCTCTGCTCTATCAGAAGTGGTATCTTGACAATGGCCAGGACGGTAAGCAGCACGTGTTTGAAGGACCTTTCACGCAGTGGGGTGTTACGGACAACTGGAGCACAGTTTCCAACGGACAACCCAACATTGAACAGCAGATTCATTGGGAGATGGGTACGGATAATGGCTGGATAGGTTATACTTACGGAAAGGACTATGGTTATATGGAGCTCAAGGAGGACGGTACGGTGAATATTCATCGTATTGCCGAAGACGGTACCGTGACCGATGAAACCGGTAAGTTTACGATTGACGAGGCGAATAAAGTGATTGACATCGACATAGATGTGCTTTGTGCCAATACTTGGATTGGCACGAAGAGTGGTAAGCTGAACATTCTGTCGTTGACTGCCGACGGCTTGCAGATTGCCCTGCCCGATGGCGACTATGGCTATTCGTTGAACTATTACAGCCAGGCCAAGGCCGATGCCGATGCGCAGGTTCCTGTATTGCTCAATATCGCCGATTCATCATGGGCAGGAAGTTGGGATGCACTGCTTGTAGCCATTTCACCCGAAGACTTGGCTGGACAGCACACGTTTGTTTTCGAGGGAACTTGTACCGATGCTATGGTGTTTACGCTTGACTTTGCCGGTATGGCGAAGCGCTATCCCAATTCGTTTGTACGCATTGACGACATCAAGCTGGACGGTACTTCCATCCGGTTTGATGCCAACCGCTTCTATTATGGCGACATTGAAGGAAACGGCAAGTACCGTGTTCAGTTGTTCAATGCTTATGGGGCGGGTTCTGTAGGCAATGCTGTTCCTCTCAGTCCGTTCAGCAATGTAGAAAATCAAGGTACCGAGCCTGCCATCCATTTCAAGGAGAAGCTTGAGATTGTCTGCACCGTCATTACCGACGGTACCGGTGCAGGTATTTATACGCCCAATCTGGTTACTGTCAATCCGGATTGGGGAAGTGCATGGGGATATAACGCAGGAGCTACGTTCGAGGTGAAATACGAGAACTTCCAGTACAGCCTTGTGGCTTCTCAGTTCGACATTAAGTACGAATCTGCCGACTATGCGGCAGGTTCCATCATGACCTTCGTTGAAGTGGCTGACATTTACAAGTATTTCCCCGGTTTACATGCCACACTTGACAACCTCTATCTGGATGGCAAGGAAGTGACATTTGATGCATCCAAAGTGCTCGATGCCAATGAATCCCCGAAGTATCGTCTGGAACTTTGGAATTGCTATGGGGCAACAAAGGATAAAGGGTGCGCTTTCGGTACTCCTGATGGTGATGTTATCAAGGAACTTGGTTTCAGCAGTTCTATGGAAGTGAAGTTCACGTTCCACACTCTTTTCTCTGTTCCTGAATGGTAAGAGGGATAGACGGAAATATACTGGTTAGATAGGAAATCCGGGATGCAGGCCATCCCGGATTTTTTGTTTTGCCCTCACCGGTGTGCATCGTTCTGATATAGATTGAAGAACCATAGAGAGAATAAAATAAAGGAGGTGGTCCGTAAGGCGGCGCTTTGATAGCTCTTTGCCTTGTACTTTGTTCGGACGGGATGGGTACTTATTGCGATAAACATAGTGATTTTATGGTATCTCCACTAAAGTGGTCCGCCTTGTTCATAGTAGTGAACAAATCAGCCCACTTAGGTGAACAAACTTGTTCACCTAAGTGGGCCGTTCATGAATCTTTGTACTGAACCGGACAGACAAAAGGGCGGAAGCGGAGAAAAGCAGGGGCTTTCTCTAAGATTGGCTGCTATTTTCCTTCGTAATCAAAGTATTCAAAGTCTGCATATGCTTTTGAGGTTTGAGAACCGGAGACGGCATACAATCCCAGCATGATTCCCGTAAAGCCACCGGCAGTTTCTGTACTGATATAGCGCGTATTCATTCGGCCCAGTTCTTTGAAGTCCTTTCCGTTTGTGGCATACTCGAACGAATAGATTTCGTTGCTGCCTTTTACACGGAGTTGTACTTTCCCCTGGGGCAGAATAACTTCCTTTTCCGTATGGGTCAATTCATTCAATTGGTAGCGCAATACTACAGCTTGTTTCCCGTCTGCCAATTGCTTGACTAATAAATCGTAATGGGACGATTCGAACATGTAGACCGTCAGGCCGGCTTCGTCGCCACTGGCGGCTTTTTTCAGTTGCATGGAAGTGGTGGCTGTGAAGTCGATATGTTCTTGCCGGCGGCCGGCAAAAGTAGGACTGCCTTTCCCGTTGTTCAGGTTTACGGGGGTTGCTTTCAGACGGAGGTTACCGGAAGCAAAGGTATAGTTTTCCGGATGATAGTTTCTGATATGAACCCATTCGGGACCTAATTTGCCGTTTTTGAAATCGGTGCGTGCAGGCTTGGGGGCAAGAGGATGTTGCGGTAGGGTTGGCACATCCATTTGCAGGGCTATTGTGCCATCTCCGTTTACTACCGGCCAGGCATTCTTGTCCCAGCGCACGGGAGCAAGGAACGTTTCGCGTCCCAGCAGGTGATGGTTGCCGCTTTGCGGACGGAAAGCGAGACACACCATCCACCACGAACCGTCAGGGGCTTGTATCAGGTCGGCATGGCCGGTTCCTTGTATCGGGCTGTTTTGTGCATTCTTGTTGATGTGGGTCAGGATGGGATTGGCGGGATTCTCTTCGTACGGGCCGTCTATATCGCGGCTACGGGCTATTGTCACTTTGTGGCCGTATTCCGTGCCGCCTTCGGAAATCAGCAGATAATACCAGCCGTCTTTCTTGTAAATATGCGGCCCTTCAGGGTGCCGTCCGCCCGTGCCGTTCCAGATGCGTTTGGACTCGTTGAGTTGTTCGCCGGTTTTGGGGTTGATTTCGCACAGATAGATACCTACGCCCGGATTGCTGACGAGGTAACACTTGCCGTCTTCAAAATAGAGGGACGGGTCTATACCGCCTTGCTTGAGCCATACGGGTTCTGACCATTCGCCACGCGGGTCGGTAGTGTGTACAAGGAAGTTGCCTTTGTCGGACACGTTGGTGGTAATCATGTAGAATGTACCGCTGTTGTAGCGGATGGTAGGTGCATAGATTCCTCCCCATGGGCCGGCGTCGTGAAGCGGCAGTTGTGAGGGGCGCGTCAGGCAGTGTCCGATTTGTTCCCAGTTGATGAGGTCTTTGCTGTGGAACAACGGTACGCCCGGGAAATATTGGAAACTACTGTTGACCAGATAAAAGTCATCTCCTGCGCGGCAGATACTCGGGTCGGGATGGAAACCGGGAATAACGGGATTTTGATAACTTTGCCGGTTTTGTGAAAAGCAGGACAGGCTGAGCGCCAGTCCTAAAAGTAACATCATCTTTCTCATAAATACATTGTATTTTAAATAGTTTATCAGATATATGAATCAGGGTAGTTGAAGGAAGTGTTTATACACAAAAATAAAGTATTCTTTCGGTTCAAGCAAGCCGGATGTGTCTGATGTCATTCAATGATAACTTTTGAGCCCTATTCGGAAACAAATGATACCGTTGCAGATAACATGGCATCGGTGTGTTTTCCGCCTTTTCCGCTACTTTTGCTCTCACTGATTTAACCATTATTTTTAATACGTAAAGACATGATGAAGAATATCATTGAAAAATTCCAAATTTGCCTGGTGCTGTCGGCACTGCTTTTCTCTTCTTTCGTTGCCGCATGTTCCGGCAATGATGATACTGTGACTCCGGAAATAACGATTCCCGCGAACATTCTGACGGATGGAATGACTTTCTCCAAGACCGGAGGAACAAGTACGCTGAACATCAAGTCGAACGTTGCATTGGAAGTTACCAGCAGTGCACCGGAGTGGTGTAAGGTTACTGCCGAAAGTTCTGCTTCGAGTAGTATTTTGAAGTATACCGTTATGGCAGAAGCCAATACGGACACGAGTGACCGTGAAGCCAAGGTAACGGTGAAAGCCGGAGGCAGCGAAGTAGGGAGCTTCACAGTGAAACAAACGGCTGCGGACGGATTAATCATATCCAACTCTACCTCTTTCGACCTGCCAGCTGCGGGAGGAGATGTTTCTGTGGTGGTGGAAACCAATGGTGACGTACAAGCCGTTTCCGATGTTTCTTGGATAAAGGCGGTCAATACCCGTGCCATGGAAGACAAGATTTTCAAGTTTACCGTCTCTCCCAATCCTTTGGGAGCGCGCGAAGGCCATATCTCTTTTACTTTGGGTAGCCTGACGGAGACTGTGACCGTAAAGCAGGGTGCGGGCGAAACCGGCAATATGGAAAGCGATGCCAGGACACTTGCCGCCAAGATGTATGCAGGTATCAATATCGGCAACACGCTGGAAGCTTGTGATAACAAGAACAAGATAGCGGGCGAAACGTTATGGGGAAATCCTAAAGTAAGCGAGGCATATGTCAAAGGGCTGAAGGCATTGGGATTTAATGCGGTACGCATCCCTTGTGCGTGGGATTATTACATTGTGAATCCATCGACCTATGAGATAGATGCTGCATGGCTCGACCGTGTGAGCGAAGTGGTGGGTTACTGTGTAGCCAATGATATGTATGCCATTGTCAATATCCATTGGGATGGCGGTTGGCTCGAAGAGAGTATCACTCATGGTTACAGCAGCGAAGTAGATGCCAAGCAGAAAGCTATCTGGACACAGATTGCCAATAAACTGAATGCTTATGACGAACACCTGCTCTTTGCCGGATGTAACGAACCCGGACAGCAAGACCAGGGGAACGTTGGGACATCGGCCATAGATGCCATTCTGAAATATGAACAGACCTTCATAGATGCCGTGCGTGCCACCGGAGGAAATAATGCGAGCCGTTGTCTGATTGTGCAAGGCCCTTATACCAATATTGACAAGACGGTGAATGACTATACGATGCCCAAGGATGAAGTACCCGACCGTCTGATGGTGGAAGTTCACTTCTATGATCCTTATCAGTTCACCATGATGAACCATGACGAAACCTGGAGCAATGTATTCCTTTATTGGGGTAAGGACAATCATGTGTCCGGCTCCATTCACAATGCCACCGCTAACGAAGAAGATTATGTGAAGCAACAGTTCCAGAAGATGAAGAAGGCCTATGCAGATAAGGGAATTCCTGTGATTGTGGGTGAATACAGCGCCATGAAGCGTACAAAAGAAGACAAGATAGAGGGTACTGCCGAACCTGCCTATCCCGACATTGACCAGGAGATGCACAACAAGAGCCGCGCCTATTGGAATGAGGTAGTCACCCGCGAGGCGAAAAACCACGGTTGCGTCCCCTTCTATTGGGAAACCGGCGGTGACATGAACCGTGGTACGGGTACGGCGAAGGAGGCTTATGCCATTGAGGGCATCATGAAGGGAGCCGCAGCCGGTCAATACCCTTATTGATTGAGTGGTGGATAGAATAAAAGACAGTTTTTAAAAGTATCATACAAATAGGTTTTATAGGTTACAAGGATTGTTGATATAGTTTTTTTGATTGGTTACGGAGAAGTATGTCCGCGAGGGATATGCTTCTCCTTCTTTAAAAATCCTTGCCTTTTCTTGCTTTTCTGTTCGTTTTTCACTTCATTTGCAATAAAAATAACTTCCCTTAGCTCTGATAGTATGAAAAGACTGCAACTACTGCTCTTGTGGGTTTGGATGGTATGTTTCTCTGCTGCTTCACACGACTACATGTTTAAACATTTGGAAGTGAAAGACGGACTTTCCAATAATCAGGTTAATGCTATTTATAAAGATTCAAACGGATTCATGTGGTTTGGTACAGCTTCGGGGCTGAATCGCTATGATGGTTACAATATTAAGATTTATCGCAGCCAGAAAGATGATGAGAAATCTCTTCCCGATAGTTATGTCGAGGATATACAAGAAGATGCGTCCGGTAATTTGTGGATACGTACGGGAAGTGGGTATGCCATTTACAACTCGGCTTCCGATGTTTTTGACCGTAATGTGGAAGCTTGGATGTGGAACGTCGGTCTGACCGGAAATCCTTCGCTTATCTATATTGATAAGGAAAAGACTTTCTGGATCTATATTAATGGTAAAGGTGTTTACAGCTATAGAGAGGAACAGAAAAATGCCGTAGCAGTAAAGGGAGCGGATGAACTGCTTGCGAAAGCCGAAGTGTCCGACATGAAAGAATGCGGCGAAGGAATCCTGCTGGTTCTGAGTAACGGTATCTTGGCTTGTATAGATGAGGAAAAGCAAAATATCAAGTGGACCAATCCGGGCATTGCCGAAGATTGCAGGGAAGTAAAGAATGCTACCTTTGATTTGTTTGTCGACCATAGTGGGCGGGCGTGGATATTCAGTGTGGAGGGGATGTGGATTTATAGCCTTTCTCAGAAGGTTTGGGAACAGCGTTCTCCCCGAACGGACACCTACAATACCGTACGTGCAGTGGCACAGGATAAATACGGATGTATATGGGTAGGCAGGGATCAGGATGGCGTTGAATTGATAGAACCGGCGGGACGGAAAATCCGTCTGGCGAATGAACCTAATAACGGGCGTACTCTGTCCAACAATACAATAACGGCTCTTTATGAAGATGAGGCCGGTACGATGTGGGTGGGAACCTACAAGAAAGGCATCTCTTTCTATAATGAAAGCATTTTCAAGTTCGGTATTGCCGATGTAGGCGACATCAATTGTGTGGAGGACGGAGGCGGTGATATCGTATGGGTGGGGACCAACGACCGCGGGTTGATTCGCTGGAATAGCGTGACGGATGAACGTATGTTTTTTTCGCATACGGCAGATCCCCGCTCTATCTCGAGTGATGTCATAGTCTGCCTTCTTCGGGACAGTAGCGGCAGAGTGTGGGCTGGTACTTTCTGGGGCGGACTGAATTGCTATGATGGAAACCGCTTTATCCATTACCGGTCCCGTAAGGGAGACAGTAACTCGCTGGTCTATGACAATGTATGGGCATTGGCAGAAGATGCGGACAAAAATATCTGGATCGGTACGTTGGGGGGAGGATTGCAATGCCTGAATCCTCAGACGGGGATATTTACCACCTATTCTACAGGTAATTCAAACCTTGTGTCGGACTATATCTCATCCCTCTGCATCAGCTGTGACAATAATCTGGTTATCGGTACTTCGGCAGGGATGGCTTTCATGGACCTGAGGACCGGCGAGATTACAAATTTTGCAGGTACAAAATCGGGTAAGACCAGACTTTCCAACCAAAATATCAATCAAGTTTACGAAGATAGTCGCGGTTTGCTATGGATAGCCACGCGTGAAGGCTTGAATGTATATGACAGCAAACGGGATGAATTGTACGAAGTGCCTATCAAGCCCGGTTTTTCTAAATTACTGATATTAGGTATTACGGAAGATGAAAACAAAAGTATATGGGTCAGCACCGGAGGAGAACTGATAAACGTGGTGTTGTCCGTTGACAGCAAGACGGAGCAGCCCGTGTTCCGTTGCTATACCTATAATGACAAGGACGGGTTGCAGAGTTGTGACTTCAACCAGCGTTCCCTCAAACGACTGCATACGGGCGAGATTGTAGTGGGAGGCCTGTATGGACTGAATCGCTTCCAGCCGGGCAGTATAAAGTATAATCGCACGTTGCCTAAGGTTATGTTTACTGGTTTCCAGTTGTTCAATGAAGATGTGAAGGTGGGCAAGGAGTATGCAGAACGTGTCATCTTGAAGGAAGCTTTGAATGAAACAGAAGAAGTTGTCTTGGCTTATAAGCAGAATGTGTTCACGGTGCTGTTTGCGTCGGACAATTTCGTGCTGCCTGAAAAGACACAGTATTTCTATAAATTGGAAGGATTTAATGAGAACTGGCTGACGAGTATGTCCGATATGCATCGCGTTACCTATACCAATCTGGCTCCGGGGACTTATATCTTAAAAGTGAAGGCTACAAACAGTGACGGATATGCGGGCACTGAAGAGGCTTCTCTGAAGATTGTCATTCTTCCGCCTTTCTGGATGACTCCGTGGGCATATATCGTTTATGCTCTTCTGATAGTAGGAGTTGTCTTCTTTTCACTTTATGCCGTACAACGGAGGGAACGCAATAAGTTCAGAATCCGCCAGATAGAGGAAGATGCGAAGAAGAGGGAGGAGTTGAGCCAGATGAAATTCCGCTTTTTTACGAATGTCAGCCATGAGTTGCGTACGCCACTTACGCTGATTATATCGCCGATGGAAAGTATGATGAAGGAGATTACGGACGAAAAACTGCATGGCAAGCTACAACTGATGTACCGCAATGCGCAGCGTTTGTTGAATCTGGTCAGCCAGTTGCTCGATTTTCGTAAGAATGAGATGGCAGGATTGCATCTCACTTTGTCCGAGGGGGATATTGTGGCGTATGTGCGTAGCATCTGTGCTTCTTTCCTGATGCTTTCTGAAAAGAAACATGTGCATCTGACATTCTTTTCGGCCATGGAATCGCTGAATATGTCATTCGACGAGGATAAAATTGGTAAAGTTGTGATGAATCTTCTATCCAATGCCTTCAAATTTACCCCGGACGGGGGACGTGTGGATGTGGCATTGGAAATGTCGAAAGAGATGTCTGGAAGATTGTTGATAAAGGTATCGGATACCGGTGTCGGTATCAGGGATGAAGACAAGGAGCGAATTTTTGAACGTTTCTATCAGGTGGAGCAGGAAGAACAGGAGCGTCAGTCAACGGGTAGCGGTATTGGCTTGAGCCTGGTACGTGACTTTGTGACGCTACATGAGGGTACGGTACGCGTTGTTGACAATGTGGGGTCCGGTAGTGTGTTCTTGATTGAGCTTCCGGTTAAACATGTGCATGTAAGTCCTTCCAAGCCAGCACCGCTTGCAGAAGAGGTGGAAGAGCATGAGGAACTTTTGCCGGGTATGGAAGAGGAACCGCTTCCGGATGATTTGCCGGACGATATGGAGGAGGATAATGAAGATGAAAAAGAGAAGCCGTTGGCCCTGATTGTGGATGATAATGAAGATTTGGTTGCCTTCATGAAAGATAGTCTGAGCTTGTATTTCCGTATACAGTCAGCTTCTAATGGCCGGGAAGCTTGGCAGAAAATACCGGAACTGATGCCGGATGTTATTGTCAGCGACGTAATGATGCCCGAGATGGATGGAAATGAACTGTGTCGCTGGGTGAAGACCGATAAACGCACGAGTGACATTCCGATGATATTGCTCACTGCACGGCAGGCTGTGGAAGATAAAGTGGAGGGGTTGACCATCGGTGCGGATGATTATGTGACGAAACCTTTCAATGTGGAAATCCTTATTCTGCGTATGCGCAAGTTGATTGACCTGAGCAAGAAGCGCAAGGCAAAGTTGCTCATCGACCCCGAACCAAGTGAAATAGCTATTACCTCGCTGGACGAAAAGCTGGTGGAAAATGCCATCAAGTATGTGGAGGCGAACATCGGTCGGTGTGACTTGTCCGTAGAAGAGTTAAGCCGGGGATTGGGCATGAGCCGGGTACATCTTTACAAGAAACTCTTGCAGATAACCGGTAAGACGCCCATTGAATTCATCCGTGTCATCCGTTTGAAAAGAGCGGCGCAGATGCTGCGCGAGAGTCAACAAAATGTATCGGAGATAGCGTATCAGTTGGGCTTTAACAACCCCAAGTATTTCAGCAAATATTTCAAGGATGAATTCGGTGTTTTGCCCTCTGTTTATCAGGAAAGAGAGGGTAGATAACAAAAGATACCCCTTACGGAAACATATTGTCTTTTAGGGTAATCAAAAGCGCCCTTTTGTTTCAACATCGGGGAGACCCGTTTTTGAAGGAAACTTTCTATTTTTACATCGGAGAAAATTCACTTTAAAAACAGTAATATGAAATTGAAAAACACTTCAGTTTATTTGCTTGCCGGATGGATGCTCGCCGCATGTTCCGGAGGCGGATTCCAAAAGACCGAGAACGGTGTTGTTGTGGAAGTCAAGCAGCAGCAACCGACGGATGTGCGTAAAGTAAGATTGGAAGTAATGGGTGAGAAGCTCATTCATGTATCGGCTACTCCTGAGAAGGAATTTTCAAAGGAGCAGAGTCTCATTGTGATCCCTCAACAGAATAAGACCGACTTTAAGGTCGAAGAGCAGGGCGATGAAGTGACTGTCAAGACATCGGAATTATGTGCCATTGTGTCCAAGACAACGGGTGAGGTACGCTTCACGGATACCGATGGCAAGCAGATTCTGGCTGAAGACTCTGACGGGCGGACCTTTACTCCGGTGGAAGTGGAAGGTACGAAAGGATATACAGTACGTCAAGTATTCCAGTCGGCAGGCAATGATGAGGCTTTCTATGGCTTGGGCCAGCACCAGGCGGATGAGTTCAACTATAAAGGTAAGAATGAGGAACTGTTCCAGTACAATACAAAGGTGTCTGTACCCTTCATCGTGTCTAATAAAAACTACGGTGTGCTTTGGGACAGCTATTCGCTCTGCCGTTTCGGTGACCCGCGTGACTACTCACAACTGGGTGATGTCTTCAAACTTTATGATAAAGAGGGCAAGGAAGGTGCTTTGACCGGTACATATATTCCGGGCAAGAAAGATGTGGAAACCCTTGTACGTCGTGAGGATTCTCTTTATTTTGAACATCTGGACCGTGCCGCACATCTGAGTAAGGTGATTAATTTGCCTGCGGGTTTCCCGTTCGGAGGGTCCGACGTAGTTTATGAGGGAGAAATAGAACCGGCAGAAAGCGGCTTGTTCCGCTTCATCCTTTACTATGCAGGCTACATGAAAGTATATATTGATAATGAGTTGGTGGTTCCCGAACGTTGGCGTACGGCTTGGAATCCTAACAGTTATAAGTTTGCTGTCAATCTGGAAGCGGGCAAGCGCGTTCCGTTGAAGATAGAGTGGAAGCCTGATGCCGGTGTTTCTTACTGCGGTCTGCGGGTATTGAGTCCGGTGGCTGATGAAGAACAGAACAAACTCTCCTGGTGGGGTGAAATGCAGAATGAAATAGACTACTATTTCGTTTATGGTGATGATATGGACGATGTGATTAGCGGCTACCGTACATTGACAGGTAAATCCCAGATTATGCCGAAATGGGCGATGGGTTACTGGCAGAGCCGTGAGAAGTACAATACGCGTGAGGAGGTTCTCTCCACCTTAAAGGAATTCCGTGAACGTCAGATTCCTATCGACAATATCGTAATCGACTGGCTGCACTGGAAGCAGGATTCTTGGGGAAGCCATGAGTTTGACCCCGAACGTTTCCCCGACCCGAAAGGAATGGTCGACTCCATCCACGCCATGAACGGACGTCTGATGATTTCCGTATGGCCCAAGTTCTATGCTACGACCGAACACTTCAAGGAATTTGACGAAAAAGGCTGGATGTATCAGCAGGCTATCAAAGACAGCATCAAAGACTGGGTAGGCCCCGGCTATCTGGGCTCTTTCTATGACGCATACGATGCCGATGCACGCAAGCTCTTCTGGAAGCAGATGCAAGACCACTACTATCCTCTGGGTGTTGACGCTTGGTGGATGGATGCCAGCGAACCGAACATACGCGACTGTACGGATTTGCAATACCGCAAGGACCTTTGCGGCCCGACGGCACTCGGCCCCTCTGCCAAGTTCTTCAATGCATACGCACTGATGAATGCTGAAGCTATCTATGACGGACAGCGCGGCGTGGAACCGGACAAGCGCGTCTTCTTGTTGACACGTTCCGGCTTTGCAGGGTTGCAACGCTATTCTACTGCCACCTGGAGTGGTGACATCGCTACCCGTTGGGAAGATATGAAAGCGCAAATCTCTGCCGGCTTGAACTTTGCTGTCAGCGGTATCCCTTATTGGACTATGGACATCGGTGGATTCTGTGTAGAGAACCGTTATGTGGCTGGTCAGATGGAATTCAACAAGACTGGACGTGAAAATGCTGATTATAAGGAATGGAGAGAGTTGAATACCCGTTGGTATCAGTTCGGCGCTTTCTGCCCGTTGTTCCGTGCACACGGCCAGTATCCGTACCGTGAGGTTTGGAATATCGCTCCGGCAGGACATCCGTGCTACAACTCCATCGTTTACTATACGAAGCTGCGTTACAACATGATGCCGTATATCTATTCTTTGGCTGGTATGACTTACTTCAATGATTATACCATCATGCGTCCGCTCGTAATGGACTTCACAGCTGATGCAAACGTCAACAATATAGGTGACCAGTTTATGTTCGGTTCTGCCCTGATGGTGGCTCCGGTTTACGAATACGGTGCACGCAGCCGCGAGGTTTATTTCCCGGTAAGCTGCGGTTGGTATGATTTCTACTCCGGTAAGTATGTGAACGGTGGCCAGAAGTTGACAGTGGATGCTCCTTATGAACGTATTCCGCTCTACGTTTGCGAAGGTGCCATTGTACCTTATGGTCCGGACATGCAATACAGTGATGAAAAACCGGCTTCGGAAATCACTCTCTATGTTTATACGGGTAAGGACGGCGCGTTTACGCTCTATGAGGATGAAGGTGTGAACTATAACTACGAGAAGGGACAATATGCCACTATACCGTTTGCCTATAACGATGCTGAGGGTACACTGGTTATCGGCGACCGTACGGGTGACTTCCCCGGTATGCTGAAGGAACGTACTTTCAATGTGGTGAAGGTAAGCAAAGACCAGCCGCAACCGTTCGATTTGAAGGCGAAAGGCATAACGGTGAAGTATGACGGAAAAGCACAAACTGTAAAATTATAATCAGTCAGAATGATAGACGACGGTGCCAGGAGACAATAGGTGTCCTGGTACAGCTTCTATCGTTTCCCAATGTTAAACATTATATCAAGAATTTATTACTATGAATAAGATTATACTTTTAATCGGATTATTTCTGCTGGCCGGTTGTAATGCTCCTAAAGAGGTAGCTGGTGATGGTCGCAGCTTGGATTTTACTGCCGACTGGGCCTTCCGCTTGGGAGATGATACGGCGGCATCCCGTCCGGATTATAATGACGCAGACTGGCGGAAACTGAACCTGCCCCACGATTGGGCCATCGAAGGAGAATTCAGTAAAGACAATCCTTCGGGAACGGGTGGAGGTGCACTGCCCGGTGGTATAGGGTGGTATCGCAAGACTTTTACTGCTGATAAGGCCGATGAAGGCAAGCGTTATCGCATAGATTTCGATGGTGCCTATATGAACTCCACCGTTTATATCAATGGACATGAATTGGGGACACGTCCTTACGGGTACATCTCGTTCAGTTATGACTTGACCCCCTATATCAAGTGGGGAGAGGAGAATGTGCTGGCTGTTCGTGTGGACAATGCCGAACAGCCCAATTCGCGCTGGTATTCCGGTTGCGGCATCTACCGTAATGTATGGCTGACAAAGCTGAATCCGGCTCATGTAGCGCAATGGGGTACCTATGTCACGGCAGAAGATGTGTCGAAGAACAGTGCCCGGTTGAAGATACGCACTAAACTGCAATACGATGCAGAAGCACAGATGACCGATGTTGTCCTGCAATCCCGGTTAGTGGATGCAGACGGCAATGTGGTGGGTGAGGCTGTGTCGGAAGCTCAGTTGGTGCCCCTTGCTCCGGCAGAAGTGGAGCAGGAGATAAATGTGAAGAATCCCCGTCTTTGGAGTATTGATACGCCCTATATGTATAGGGTGGAAAGTATTCTCAAGGATAAACAGACCGGCGAAGCACTTGACCGTTACTATACCCCTACTGGCATCCGTACTTTCCGCTTCGATGTACAGAAAGGATTTATTTTGAATGGTGAACAAGTGAAGATAAATGGTGTCTGCATGCATCATGACCAGGGGTGCTTGGGAACTGCGGTGAATACGCGCGCCATTCAGCGCCAGTTGGAAATTTTGAAGGAAATGGGTTGTAACGGCATTCGCTGTTCCCATAACCCTCCCGCACCGGAGTTACTTGACCTTTGCGACCGTATGGGATTTATCGTGATGGATGAGGCCTTCGATATGTGGCGTAAGAGAAAGACTCGCCATGACTATTCACGCTATTTTAATGAATGGCACGAACGCGATTTGACAGACCTTATTATGCGCGACCGTAATCATCCTTCTATCTTCATGTGGAGCATCGGCAACGAAGTGCTGGAGCAGTGGACGGATGCCAAAGCCGACACCTTGAGTCTGGAAGAGGCCAATCTGGTCTTGAACTTCGGTCACAGTGCGGATATGCTGGCAAAGGACGGAGAAATGTCCGTCAACTCACTGCTGACAAAGAAACTGGCGGATATGGTGAGAAAGCTCGATGCCACGCGCCCCGTGACGGCAGGCTGCAACGAGCCGAACCCGAACAATCATTTGTTCCGTTCCAGTGCGCTTGATATTATCGGCTTCAATTACCATGACGACTGGTTTGCAGGTGTTCCCGAGAACTTCCCCGGCAAGCCGTTCATCGTGACGGAAAGTGTTTCCGGCCTGATGACACGCGGTTACTACCGGATGCCGAGTGATTCGATGTTCATCTGGCCCGAACGTTGGGACAAGCCTTTCTATGATGCCTCGTTCTCTTGCTCCTCCTACGACAACTGTCATGTTCCTTGGGGCAACCGTCACGAAGGTACTATGCGTCATGTGAAGAACAACGACTTTATCAGTGGACAATACGTCTGGACGGGCTTCGATTATATCGGTGAGCCTACTCCTTACGGTTGGCCGGCACGCAGCTCTTACTTTGGCATTATCGACTTGGCCGGCTTCCCGAAGGATGTCTACTACATGTATCAGTCCGAGTGGCGTCCGGATAAGGCGGTGTTGCATCTTTTCCCGCATTGGAATTGGACGGAGGGACAAGACATCGATTTGTGGGCATATTATAACAATGCCGACGAAGTGGAGCTTTTCGTGAATGGAAAGTCGCAGGGTGTGCGCAGCAAGGGAAAAGACGATTTCCACGTCATGTGGCGCGTGAAGTATGAGCCGGGTACGGTAAAGGCTGTTTCCCGCAAGGAAGGAAAGACTGTGGCCGAGCAGGAAATCCGGACAGCGGGCGAACCTGCGCAGATTCGTCTCAGCCCCGACCGCAGTACCATTCAGGCAGATGGCAAAGACTTGAGTTTCATTACGGTTGAGATTCTGGACAAAGATGGAAATTTGTGTCCGAATGCCGAAAACGATGTGACCTTTGCCGTAGAAGGTGCCGGCTTCATTGCTGGAGTGGATAACGGAAGCCCCATCTCTATGGAGAAGTTCAAGGACAACCACCGCAAGGCTTTCTACGGAAAGTGCCTGGTGGTACTGCAGAACAACGGTGAACCGGGTGGTGTCAAGGTGACGGCTACGGCTGATGGACTGGAGAAGGCGACGACGGCGATTAAAGTTAAATGATAATTTGATGTGCTAATTGGCACATTAGCATATTAACCAATTAAGACATGAAGAATAAATTTTTAGCAACCTTATTTCTTGCATGCTCCATCAGTACCGTGTCTGCACAGACACCGGTCTATATGGACGATGCACAACCTATTGAAGCACGTGTAAAGGATGCTCTCAGCCGGATGACACTGGAAGAGAAGGTAGCCCTTTGCCATGCGCAGAGTAAATTCAGCAGTGCAGGTGTTCCGCGGCTCGGCATTCCCGAGCTTTGGATGAGCGACGGCCCTCACGGTGTCCGTGCCGAAATCAACTGGAATGACTGGGGATATGCCAACTGGACCAATGACAGCATTACCGCTTTCCCGGCTTTGACTTGTCTGGCCGCTACCTGGAATCCGGACATGTCTGCAAAGTATGGCAAGGCCATCGGTGAGGAAGCGCGCTATCGTGAAAAGGATGTGTTGCTGGGCCCCGGCGTCAACATCTACCGTACTCCGATGAACGGTCGTAATTTTGAATATATGGGCGAGGACCCTTATCTGGCCAGTGTGATGTGCGTACCTTACATCCAGGAGTTGCAGAAGAACGGAGTGGCAGCTTGTGTCAAACACTATGCGCTGAACAACCAGGAACTGTGGCGCGGACATATTGATGTGAATCTTAGCGACCGTGCTCTGTATGAAATCTATCTGCCGGCATTCAAGGCTGCAGTAGAAGAGGGAGGTGCCTGGAGCATTATGGGCGCTTACAATAAGATTCGCGGCCAGCACGCTTGCCATAACGATTTCACACTGAACAAGATTCTGAAAGATGACTGGAAGTTCGACGGCTGTGTCATTACCGACTGGGGCGGTGCCCACGACACCTATGAAGCTGCCGTCAACGGTCTGGATATTGAAATGGGTTCTTACACCAACGGTCTGACGTCCGAGAGTGTATTTACCTATAACGATTATTACCTTGCCAACCCTTACCTCCAGATGTTGAAAGATGGCAAAGTGCCGATGTCTACAATAGATGACAAGGCTTCCCGCATTCTTCGCTTGATATTCCGTACGGCGATGAACCGTCAGAAACCCTATGGTTCGGTAGCTACGGAAGAGCATTATGCCGCTGCCCGCGAGATAGGCAATGAGGGCATTGTGCTGTTGAAGAATGCTCCGGTGATAAAGAAAGGTGCCCCGTTGCTGCCGATTGATGCAGCCAAGTATCAGAATATCCTGGTGGTGGGCGATAATGCCGTACGCTTGCTGAATCAGGGAGGAGGCTCTTCCGAACTGAAAGTGAAGGATATGGTATCTCCGCTGGATGGCTTGCGTGCCGTTTATGGTGATAAGGTAGCCTATGCGAAAGGCTATGCCGCCGGTCGTCCGATGTACGGCCGTGCAGATGAAATTCCGCAGAATGTGGTAGACTCACTCCGTGCAGAAGCCGTGGAAATGGCGAAAAAGGCAGACTTGGTGGTACTGGTAGGCGGATTGAACAAGAACCACTTCCAGGATTGTGAAGGCGGCGATCGTCTGGAATACGGCTTGCCTTTCGGGCAGGATGAACTGATTGAAGCTTTGCTGGGGGTAAACAAGAACCTGGTTCTGGTGCTTCTCAGTGGTAATGCGGTGGAAATGCCGTGGGTATCCCGGGTTCCTGCCATTGTGCAAGGCTGGTATTTAGGCTCCATGGGTGGCAAGTCTCTGGCTGACATCCTGAGTGGTGCGGTGAATCCAAGCGGAAAGTTGCCCTTTTCTTTCCCTGCCAAGTTGACGGATTGCGGTGCACATGCTTTTGATGAACTCAGTTATCCGGGCGACAGCATTAAGCAGGAGTATAAGGAAGATATTCTGGTGGGCTATCGTTGGCACGACACCAAGGAGATTCCGGCTCTCTTCCCCTTCGGTCATGGCTTGAGCTATACTACCTTTACATATGGCAAACCGGTGGCTTCTGCCAAGGCCATGGCTGCCGACGGTACGCTGACGGTGACAGTTGCCGTGAAGAATACGGGTAGCATTGCCGGAAAAGAGATTGTACAGCTTTATGTAGGCGATGATAAATGCAGTGTGCTTCGTCCTGTAAAGGAACTGAAACATTTTGCAAAAGTCGGTTTGGCGCCGGGCGAGGAGAAGAGCGTGACTTTCACCCTTACTCCGGATGATTTGAAGTTCTACGATGAGGCTTCCGCAGCTTGGAAGTACGAACCGGGTAAGTTCAAGGCATACGTTTGCGCTTCGTCTGCCGACGTCCGTGGTGTAGTTTCGTTCGAAATGCAATAATCTTATAATCAGTGCGTAACCACTGCAAAATCAGTGCAACTGTTTTGCAGTGGTACTGCATACCTTTTGCAGCGCTACTGCAATTGCTTTGCAGCGTCACTGCAAAAGGTATGCAGCAATGCTGCAAAGTGTATGCAGTAAGTTTGCAGCCTGAAATCAGAATCAAAAAACAATATGAAGACACTTGCCACTCTATTTCTGCTTGCAGCCTCGTTGCTGCTTCGTGCAGCCGATGCGCCTGCCGACAGTTGTAATCATCAGTTGTACTATACGTCGCCTGCCGCTATCTGGGAGGAGACTCTTCCTTTGGGCAACGGACGCTTGGGCATGATGCCCGACGGAGGCATTCTCCGTGAGCACATTGTGCTGAATGAAATATCATTATGGAGCGGAATGGAGGCGGATTATAGCAATCCGGATGCTTCGAAGAGTCTGCCTGCCATCCGGCAACTGTTGTTTGAGGGAAAGAACCGTGAAGCGCAGGAGCTGATGTACAGCAGTTTTGTTCCGAAGAAGCAGGAGACTGACGGGAGATATGGAACCTATCAGGTATTGGGCGATTTGGATATAGATTTTACCTACAATTCTTCATTATCCATTCTCAATTCTCCATTAAACAACTATCGCCGTTGGCTCAACTTACGCGATGCGGTGGCATACACGGCTTTCAGGCTGGAAGATGTCGATTATCACCGTGAGTATTTTGTTTCCCGTGACCGTGATGTCATGCTGATTCATCTGGTTGCCGGACGTGAAGGGGCTCTGAATTTCTCTGCCCGTTTGAGTCGTGCGGAACATAGCTCGGTGACTGTCCAAGGGAACACCCTTTTGATGGACGGCATGTTGGAAAGCGGTAAACCCGGTTTGGACGGTATGAAATACCGTGTGGCCATGCAACTCGTGCAGAACGGTGGTGAATCGTCTGTCAGCCTGGAAAACGGTATCCGCTTGAAGAACGGGCAGGAAGCCTGGTTGATACTTTCTGCCGCTACCTCCTATGCCGCTGCCGGTACCGACTTCCCGGGCGAACGCTATGCGGAAGTCTGCGACAGCTTGCTCCGTCCTTTCACCGCCCCCGCTAATTCTCCATGTTCCATTCTCCATTCTTCATTCTCCAGCCATGTCACTGCCCACCGTTTCCTCTACGACCGTGTTTCCTTGACGCTTCCTGCCACGCCGGATGATACGCTCCCGACGAACGAGCGCATCCTCCGCTTCACACAGCAGGAGTCGCCGGCATTGGCTGCTCTGTACTATAACTACGGACGCTATCTGCTCATCAGCAGTACCCGCCCCGGCAGCCTGCCGCCCAATCTGCAAGGACTCTGGGCAAATGGAGTATCGACTCCCTGGAACGGGGACTATCATACGAACATCAATATCCAGATGAACCACTGGCCTTTGGAACAAGCCGGCCTCTCCGAACTCTATCAGCCGCTGACGACGCTGATGGAGCGCCTTATCCCTTCGGGAGAGGCAAGTGCGCGTACTTTCTATGGCGATGAGACAGATGGCTGGGTGCTCCACATGATGACCAACGTATGGAATTATACCGCTCCCGGTGAACATCCCTCCTGGGGAGCCACCAATACCGGTGGTGCCTGGTTGTGTGCCCATTTGTGGGAACACTATCTGTATACGCAGGACAAGGATTATCTGCGTCGTATCTATCCCGTCTTGAAAGGTGCCGCCCGGTTCTTTAGTTCCACTACGGTGCAGGAGCCTTCGCATGGCTGGCTGGTAACTGCCCCCACTTCTTCTCCGGAAAACAGTTTCTATGTGCCGGGTGACAGCGTGACTCCCGTCAGCATTTGTATGGGTCCCACTATGGATGTGCAACTGCTCACCGAGCTTTATATTAATGTCATCGCCGCCGCTCGCCTGCTGGATTGTGATGCGGATTATGTGGCGAAGCTTGAGGCGGACCTGAAGAGATTCCCACCCATGCAAATCAGTAAGGAAGGATATTTGCAGGAATGGCTGGAGGATTATAAGGAAGTGGATGTGCACCACCGCCATGTCTCCCATCTCTACGGCCTGCATCCGGGAAACCTGATTTCGCCGGAGTCCACCCCCGAGCTTGCCGAAGCCTGCCGGATGACCTTGAACCGTCGTGGAGATGAGGGTACTGGTTGGAGCCGTGCTTGGAAGATAAACTTCTGGGCTCGTTTGGGTGACGGAAACCGTGCTTGGAAACTCTTCAAGAGTTTGCTGCATCCTGCTGTCGATGCTGCGACGGGAGGTCATGGTAGCGGCACTTTCCCTAATTTGTTCTGTTCGCATCCTCCTTTCCAGATTGATGGCAACTACGGTGGTGCGGCGGGAGTCGGCGAAATGCTGCTGCAAAGTCATGAAGGCTTTATCCATCTGCTTCCTGCCCTGCCGGATAGCTGGACTACCGGCAACTTCCGTGGAATGCGCGTACGCGGCGGTGCTTCCATAGACCTGGATTGGAAGGATGGACGGGCAACGAGGGCTGTTGTTACCGCTCTTGTTCCGGGGAAATTTACAGTAAAGATGCCCGCAAGTACTGTCCGTGCCGAAGTGACGGTAGGAGGACATACATATACTTACAAGAAACCGGCATTCTCGTTGGACTTGAACAAGGGAGAAGAAGCGACGGTGTGTTTCTTCTGATGATTCGGACAGAAGAACAGAAGATGTTTTAGACAGAAGAACAAAAGAACAGAAGAACAAAAGTCATAAAGTAAAATATGTCCTTTTGTTCTTCTGTCTAAAAATAGTTCCCCGACAAAATTATCAAGTAATTTGCCTTTCGCGCCCGAATGCTGTACATTTGCAGCGCATGTAGAACAAATATCTTAGATAATTATGAAAAATAGAGTACGTTTTTTCTTCTTGTTTCTCGGCTTGCTGGGAGCGTTGGCAGTTCATGCACAAATCAATGAGTTGCCACGTTCCACACCCGAGGCAGAAGGAGTCCCCTCCAAGGCTGTCACTGCCTTGTTTGATTCACTGATGGCATTGCCGAAAACAGACATCCACAGCGTGGTGGTGCTGCGTCACGGCAAGGTCATCGGAGAAATCTATCCGGCTCCGTTCGCGCCGGAATATCGCCATACCATGTATTCCTGCTCCAAAACCTTTGTCGGGGCTGCCGTAGGACTTGCCATTGCAGACAACCGCTTGCGTTTGACAGACCGCGTCGCCGCTTTCTTCCCGGAATTTCTTCCTGATTCGGTTTCCGCTAATCTGGCAGACATGACTGTCCGTGACCTGCTTACCATGACGTCGGGTATCACTCCCGACTGGAATATGCGCAACCTCACTTCCGACTGGATACGTACCTTCCTTGCCAAACCGGTGAAAACTCCGGGCAAGAAGTTTGAATATGATTCGATTAGTACCTATATGCTTTCTGCCATTGTGCAGAAGGTGACGGGCATGACCTTGCTGGATTATCTGAAGCAGAAGCTTTTCATCCCGATGCATATCACGGACGTTGCGTGGGAGATAAGCCCCGAAGGCATCAATACCGGTGGCTGGGGACTGCATATCCAGAGCGAGTCGTTGGCAAAATTCGGATTGTTGCTGCTGAACCGGGGTGTTTGGGAAGGCAAGCAGTTGCTTCCGGCTTCCTGGGTGGAGCAGATGATGACCAGACAGATAGGAGATTATGGCTATCAGATGTGGCTTTGCGAATATCCGGGTGCTGTACGTGCTGACGGGGCTTTGGGACAATACATTCTGATTGTTCCGGATAAGGATATGGTAGTGGTCATTACCGAATGTACATTGATAGACGGTCGTCGGCAGCGTCGTCTGGTCTGGAACCGCTTGTTGCCGGAGGTCGGTGACCAGGTATTAGCGCCCGGTAAGGACTACAAGCGCCTGCAGAAGAAACAGCGTTCTTATCAACTGCCGTTAGTGCAAGGAAAGGCTGCTTCCTCCCTTTCACAGAAATACGCAGGCAAGCGCATCCTGCTCGGAGAGAACAAATACGGATGGCAATCCATCGAGCTGCAATTCAAGCAGCAAGAAGTAGTGATGACTGTGGTGGAGAAAGACGGAAAGACATACAGTCTTCCGTTTGGCTATAAGCAATGGTCGAAAGCGGCAATTGATGGCTATCCTCCGTATTCGGTTGCTGCAAAGGGGCGTTTTAAGGGTATAGAAGGCCCTTTCCAGGTGGCAGGCAGTTATGCGTGGGCGTCACTTGATGCTTTGCAACTGAAAGTACATTATGTCAACTGGATAAGCGCTCTTGGGCTTACGCTCTGCTTTGAGGATAACAAGGTACTCCTGACTGTTACGGAGAATTATTCTTCGGGTGAAGGGGTGACTTTCGAAGGTACATTAGCACATTAAAATAATGAATCGTATTTTGCTTACTCTAAAACGGCCTTTTATCTGGCTGTACCGTTTCCGGCACCGTTGCGGCTACGGTGTACATTCTCCTTTTGCCTTTAACCTGATTACGCATGTAATTTACGAAAGTACGGCTTATTATAAATATGAAGAGCTGGCCAAGGCCCAGAAGCAACTGGAGCTGGAGAAAGATAAACGTTGGAAGTACGAATCGAAGAAAGTAAAACGCCTTCTGTTCCGTCTGGTAAACTATACCCAGCCGGAGACCATTGTAGATGCCGGTACGCTTGCCGCTTCTGCCCTCTATCTGAAAGCGGGGAAGGAGGGGGCAGATTATACTTCGGCTTCCGACCTTTCCGAGCTCTTTCTGGAGAGTGGCGTTCCCGTTGATTTCCTTTATTTGCACGATTATCGTCATCCCGATTTTGTAGAGGAGGTCTTCCGCATCTGTTCCACCCGTACCAGGGGAAAGTCTGTTTTTGTAATTGAAGGTATCCGTTACACTCCGCAGATGTTTGCCCTCTGGAAACGTATGAAGCAGGACGGGTGGGCGGGTATTACGTTCGACCTTTATGACCTTGGTATCATATTCTTCGATAAAACAAAGATAAAACAAGACTATATTGTCAACTTTTGATTATCTTTAGGCGTTTCAATAGTGATTAGCGGTTAGTGATTAGTGCTTAGCTCCACTTACTGGCTGCTAAACATTAATCTCTAACCCCTAAACATTAATTCCTTATGAAGATATACACCAAAACCGGAGATAAAGGAACCACCTCTCTTGTAGGTGGAACCCGTGTACCTAAAACGCATATCCGCCTTGAGGCATACGGTACGGTGGATGAGCTGAATTCCAATCTGGGTCTTCTCATCACGTACCTGCTTGACGGAAAGGATAAAGATTTTCTGCAGCAAGTGCAAGACAGACTTTTTGCCGTAGGCTCTCATCTGGCCACAGACCGGGAGAAAATGGAGCTGAAAGAAGCCAGTATCATCAGCTCGGAGCAGGTGGAAATGGTGGAACGGGAGATAGACCGTTTGGATACTCTTTTGCCTCCTCTTTCAGCCTTTATTCTTCCCGGCGGAAGTCGCGGTGCGGCACTCTGCCACGTTTGCCGTACGGTTTGCCGTCGTGCAGAGCGTCGGATTCTTGCTCTGGCCGAACAAGTGGAAATCTCTTCGGAATTACTGGCTTACGTGAACCGTTTGTCTGATTATTTGTTCGTCCTTTCCCGTAAAATGAATCAAGACGACAAAAAAGGTGAAATATTTTGGAATAATAGTTGCAAGTGAAATAAATTGTTATACTTTTGCCGAAAAATAGAAATAGGACTTAATATTCACAATTTTAATACTAGAGACTATGTATTGGACATTGGAATTAGCATCTAAATTGGAAGATGCTCCTTGGCCGGCAACTAAGGATGAATTGATAGATTATGCCATGCGTTCGGGTGCTCCGCTTGAAGTGATTGAGAATCTGCAGGAAATGGAAGATGAGGGCGAGATTTATGAAAGCATAGAAGATATTTGGCCCGATTATCCCAGCAAAGAGGACTTTTTCTTCAATGAGGAGGAATATTGATACGCTTTAAAAGAAAAAACTTACCGGTATGTCTGGTAATATTTTGAAACATAGGGAGAAGTAATTCCAAAACCGATAACTATGGTTGAAGAATTACTTCTTTTCTTTTTAATACCCCCACACTACAATAATAATGAATGTACAAGAAGCAACGACACGCCGGTTACCGGATTTGAAGGGAAGGTATCTGCCTGAAAACTGCCGCGAAACCATAAACACGATTTTAAAGGAGACTTACGGCTACGAACAGTTTCGTAATCTTGAGATTTACGATGACTTGTCCAAGGGAAAGGAAAAGCTTTGCATTTCACAGGGACAGCTGATAGAGAACGTTATACTGGAGGCTGAAAAGGCTTGGAAAGGTGAAACGCAGGTAGACAATATCTTGCTGACTGCCCCTACCGGCTCCGGAAAATCCTTGTTGTTCCAGCTTCCTGCCATCTATCTGGGGAAGGAGTATAATCTGCTTACCATTGTGGTTTCCCCTTTGAAGGCGTTGATTGTAGACCAGGTGGAAAGTCTGCAAGAACTGGGGTATACGCGTGTGGCATACGCCTCGTCCGATTTATCGCCGGAACAGAAGATGGAGGTTTACCGGCAGGTGCGTGAGGGGGAGATTGATTTGTTCTATCTCTCGCCGGAATTGCTTCTCTCTTACGACATCAAGCATTTTGTAGGCGAGCGCCGCATCGGTCTGGTGGTGGTCGATGAGGCGCATACGGTAACGACATGGGGCAAGGAGTTCCGTGTGGACTACTGGTTCTTGGGGCGCTACCTGACTGCTTTGAAACAGACTCTCGGCTATAATTTCCCGTTGTTTGCATTGACTGCTACGGCTGTCTGGAATCCCAAAGGAGGCAATGACATGATATTCGAGACTATCCGTTCCTTGCAGATGGAGCCTTGTGTGCTTTATGTAGGTACGGTGAAGCGCCGGAATATTGGCTTTGACATCCGTCAGATGGAGATGGAGGACGGGGAGACATACGACAAGGCAAAGCAGCGCGTGGTGGCTGCGCGGGTCGAGGACTTCCTGGACGGACACAAGACATTGCTCTATTATCCTTTTGCGGGTGGCATCGACATGCGCCTGAAGACGTGGGTGAAGCCGGCAGACTGGCGTCTGGTCGCTTCCTATTATGGCAAGAAGGAAAAGGAACAGAAAGCTGCCATTGTGCAGGAATTCAAGGAAGGGACCAAGAAACTGATTGTGGCTACGAAAGCCTTTGGTATGGGAGTGGACATCAGTGATATAGACCGTGTATACCATGTGGCGCCATCCAGTACGTTTGTCGACTATATTCAGGAGATAGGGCGTGCCGCGCGTGATACGGAGATACGTGGCATTGCCGCTACCGACTACCATGAACGGGACTTCTATTATATGAAGCGTCTGCATCAGACGGGGAACATTGCCCAGGAACAGCTGGTGCTTATTCTGAGAAAGCTCATGGAAGTGTACCGCATGAAAGGGGAGAAACCGGAAATCATGGTGTCTTTGTCCGATTTCGAGTTTGTGGTGAAACTGCCGCGTACAAAGAACAAGCTGGAGTATGAAGCAGAGTTGGGACAGCTCATCAAGACTGCCTTGCTTTGGCTGGAAGACGATTTGATGCAGCGTTATGGAAGGCATCTGCTTGAAATCAGCCCCAAGAATCTGTTGACCGAAGGATATGTCCAGGACAAGACGGGTGATGTCTTTGCCCGTGAATTCCATAGCTATCTGACAAAGGTAGAAGGGGAGGACGGGGTTTACGTCGCACGTCTGGAAGCGCTTTGGGAAGAGCGTTTCCCGGAGCTTGGCTACAAGGAGTTCAAACAGAAGCTGAATAATGGAACGTTGCGGGAAGGTGCCCGTGCCGTATCCGTAGGCAAGCATGAGGTGCTGTTGAAGGAAGATGCCACCGTCATCCGCGAGCGGATGGACGCCTTGTTCAAGAGCCTGACAACGATGCTGAAAACGGCATTGATAAAGTCGAAAGGACGTTTTGATGAAGAAGAACTGCGGACTGTCTTTGCCGAGCATGGCATGGACGTGCGCTCTGCCAAACGCTTTATCGGTTCCCTGCTGGAGAGCCGCACGGAGGAAGGCCGCAGTGTGAGCTATATCAGCAGCGTGAAAAAGAAGGATTCCAATGAACTCTCTTTTACGGTGACCAAAGGCTTTGATTTGCTTTTGTCGCGCTATCAGAAACTGTTCAGCCAACGTATAGTGGGCAGTAAGGGAGACCGCCTGCTGTTTTATTGCACTCCTTTTTCGGACTTGAATATGCTGCTTAATCTGCTTTCTATGCTCGACTGCCTTTCGTTCAGTGTGGAGGGTGGCGGTACGCCTTGCGTATTTGTCCGTTTCAATGACCCCGAAACTCTGCAGGAACTTGCGCTTGGCGATGATTACCGCAATCTGATTCTGGATACCAACGAGCAGATATTCCAGGAGCAGATTGACTTGTTCTCTTTCTTCTTCGGAACAGATAAGCTGACGGATGAACAGCGCTGGGACTTTATCGAGGATTATTTTACGGGAATGGGAGTGGACGACTTGAAAAAGAAGTTTGTGTCCTTGTAGCACTAATTCGTTGAACAGCCTTTCCAGAGTTACAGTTCATCTTTGCTTTTACTGTAAAGATTGTGAGTAATTAGTCTAAGTGCTCCTGCAGAAACCGTTGCAGGATGCGTGCATGGTTGTATATCGGTGCTTTGGAAGCATATAGTAAGGTTATGGTATGGTGGTGTTTTATGGTGTCAATGAACCTAAGGGCGGCTTCCGAATTTTCCAGTTCCTTGCGATACATGGCTGCAAACCCCTCCCAGTGTTCCGCTTGGTCTTCGTGAAACCATTTTCTTAATTCAGGTGAAGGGGTAATATCCTTTTCCCAGACATCGTATTTCAGATGTTCCTTTTTTATGCCGCGAGGCCACAGCCGGTCCACCAATACACGGTAGCCGTCTGTTGCATCGGGTTCTTCATATACCCGTTTGATTCTGATTTGTGTCATGGCTGTTCTCTTAATTTTGCTTCCATTTTGATGGAGCGTGGGAAAACGATATTATTTTCCAGATGGATGTGCTGGTGCAAGGCCTCTTCAAATGCTTTAAGCTGTTGGAGTACGAGGCGGTAACTGTTGCAGGCATCTTCTGGAGCTGTATAGCCGTTGGTCAGATGCTCTATGTGGCGATAGCGTTCTCCTTCAATGTCATGTTCTGCCATCATGACGGATATGGGAGCTTCGATGCTTCCACAGTGGAATTCGGGCAGGGGAGTATTTTCCAGCTTAGCCTTTACCATCTCATAGATGTAGGGAAACAGTACCAGTTCCTCTTTGTCGAGATGGGCATTGAGGTCGGAGAGGGAATCATGAAAGAGAGCCTGCACATTGTAGAGTGACGGATGTTTTTCACCGTGTACGCGACATATTTTATCCAGCAGTTCTTCAATCTCGGGACCTTGTGTGCGGATATTACGGTGGTGGATTTTGAGAATATAGTCCACCAATAAGTCCAGAGGCCAACTCTTGAAATCAATATTTTCGGAGGTTGTCGGAGCCAGATGCTCTATTTCTTCTATCACCTTCTCCATATCGGCTCCGGCAGTTTTACTGGCTTCGGGAAGCAGTGCGGAACCATGGCAGCAGAAATCAATGCCATATTTATCAAATATCCCGGCATTGTTGAAGTTGTCGGCTACGATTTCGCCGACTGTCATACGTTTATAATCCTTCATATGTTATCTTGTTTTTGTTTTCCACAACATTGTGGAAACCTGCTATATATACAATTATATGGCAGATAATGTTTGAAGGGTTATGATTATTTGAGTTTTCTTGCCCGGTTCTTTCATTTAAAGGAATTGGAGGAGTTATCACTTCGCTCCGCTCCGTCAGGAGTTGAAGAAGTTAAAGCCGATACTTCTGTGAATACATACGCACGAGTATTGGCTTTAACTCCTAAGCCGACTTGTCGGCTGATAACTCCTTTAAATGAAAGATTCGTGGTTTCCTTGTCTATCCTTCTACTTTTTGGAATGCCAGCCGTTCGTCTCCATTGGCCAGAAGGATGATGCCGCAATATTTGAATCCGTGCTTCTTCAGTATGTATTGCAGGATATGATTGTCCCGGTGGGTATCTGCACGTAGGTTGGGTATTTGTTCGTAGCACCATTGCAGGCAGGCATTGGCCACTCCTTTGCTGTGTTCTGTACTTGCCAGCCGGTGAATGACGCCGTAAGGAAGCGTATCTTCCACCCATTTTCCTTCATAGATATGCGTATATGTGGGGTCGTTTCCACGGATAAAGGCGAAGGTTCCGATAATTTCTTCGGTATCGTCGGTGCACACATAGCTGTTTCCTTGTTCGATGTCTGCTATGACGATTTCCCTGGAAGGGTAGTTGCCTCTCCACTGCAGCATATTTCCGTCTTTCCGCATGATGTGCTTCGCTTGTTCAAAGATGTCCATAAGGATTGCAATGTCTGTGGGTTGCGTCTTTCTGATTTTTATCATAGCTTTTTATTTTATCTGTGTGGTATCTTTCTTTGATTCAGGTTGCAAAGGTAATGCGTTTTGTGATTCATTGTTCTCGTAAATGAACAAATGCTAACATACGTTGTTTCTTTAGGAAGAATTTGCATATATTTGTCCCGTAATATTAAACACAATTGATTATGAAAAAGATTTTTAGTGCTTTCGTGATAGCTGTATGCTGTATGTTTATGGCTATGCCTGCCCAGGCCCAACTATTGAAGTGGGGTGTTAAGGGTGGTGTGAATATGACGAAAATAGATTGGGATGGCGGATATAAGGGAAACAAGGATAATTCTACCGGTTTCTTTATTGGTCCGATGGCTGAGTTTACCATTCCCATTGTAGGCTTGGGTGTTGATGGTGCTTTGCTGTTCTCTCAGCGCGGCAAGGACGAGGTGAAGCAAACAGGACTGGAAGTACCCGTAAATCTGAAATATACCATTGGCTTGGGTAGTTTGTTGGGTATTTATGTGGCAGCCGGTCCCGATTTCTTCTTCGACTTCAAGAAGAAGGATTACGTAGACCGCAAGAAGGCTCAAGTGGCACTTAATCTGGGTGCCGGTGTGAAGCTGCTGAAGCATCTCCAGGTTGGCGTGACCTATCAGCTCCCGATGGGCGACTCATTTACGTGGAAGAATGCGGGTGATGCCATCGGTGCCAAGAATAAGACTTGGCAGGTGTCTGCGGCGTATCTCTTCTAAATGTAGTAAAACGATTTGTGGAATATAAAGAAAGGCTCTCCTACAAAAAGGAGGGCCTTTCTTGTGTTTTTGATTACTTTTCTACAATTACATCTACTGGGGCAGGTGCATCATCATGGAGTGGGGTAGCAGCTTCGCGACTAGGCTGTCTACCGTCTTTGATGGCGAGTACCCATTCCCCATTTGCTTTTATGGGGTTGAACATGAACCCCATACTACTACCTGGAGTGTCAGAATCTGAACGTGGCGTAAATTCTATTTTGTACTTCACGTCATTATTTCCTTGTGTAGAGAAGCTGAGGTAATCCAATCGATAACGAATTACCGGGAAACGCTGGAAACGTTTGGTCAGTGCTTCCCGTTGTTGTATCGTTAAGGGTTTGGCTATACCAGCGTCATCAATGGAGTAAAGCATATCAAGAGCCTTGTCAGTCTCTTTAGCTTTTAGAAGATCCATACACTGTGTACATAATGTAAGAACAGCGCTTGAGTCTGCAGCAGTCAAAGTGGCTACAAACTCATCTTCTGCCTCTTTCTGTGTCTTCATCTTCTCTTCGTGTCCTTTTGTTGAACATGCTCCGAGTAGAAAGCTTGCTGAGAGAAGAAGCATAAAAAGGATTTGTTTATTGTTCATTGTTGATATATTTATTAATCGTGCATTGTTAAATAAAAAGGTGCGTCACCTTATTATGACGCACCTTTATTATATTACCGCATTTTAGGATGCGATGAGTTCTTTACAAGATTATCTGTTGGCGATAGTACCCTTAACAGCAATGGCAACTGCAGCTTCTACTTCACCCCATGCATAGGTTACTTTGACAGGAACCATAATGGTAAAGTCTTGAGTATTACCTAAATTATTCTGGTAGTTCAATACTACTTCATTGAGCTTGTTGATGTCGGTTACATCAATCTTATTTTCTTCGATTGGCGTACCATCTTCTGCTTTGGTAAGAGTTGTCAGCTTAATAACCTCCTTGTTAATAGGCATCTGCGTACCAACATTATTGACGTCACAAGTCGCATTATCTAGATCCAAAACAATCTGCTTGATTCCATAGTATTTGTACAAGTTAACGTTGTTTTCCTTAGCAGCTTCATATTTTTTGTTTTCACTGTTGTATACTATAACTGCTTTATCACGCCAGTCATTTGCTTTGAATAAGTTACCGAGGAGTACGGAAGAACCGTTAGCTTCTGCATCTTGGAATTCAGCCTTGTCATTACTTTCAATATCAAGCGGGCGTAAGAAACGAGCGTTGAAGTTATAAGCAGGAGCTAACTTAAGATTGCAATCACCATAAGTTGCTGAGACTTCAATAATGGCAAACTGTTGGTTAGGCTTCAATTCATTGTGGCCGAAGAGATTTAAGAATTCCTTGGCTTCAGCGTCAGCTTTGTTGTACTTAATTGTTGTACCCTCAATTGTAGCTATAAGTTTAGCTTCAGCTTCTTTTGCTCCCCAAAGTAACTGTGTACCATCAGCATTGATGAACAATTTTTTATCACCAATAGTGACATCTTTATTCTTTGCAGAGAATGTATACTTATATTTGATACCTAAGTCACCCCAGATTTCTTCGTAAACAGCTTTTGATGCATCTGATGCAAAGAATTCGATACCAGCTTTCTCTACATCTTTTCCATTTTCTTTCACCATATGATAGAAGTAGTCTTCCAAATTCTTGTTGTATGCCATTACATCACCACTAGTTGCCGGAGCAGGAACATTGGTACGTACAGTATCTCTATCAGCCAAAGCTGTTTCTTTTGGATACCAGTAAGCATCACGCTTGTTTCCGTAACCGGAAGTAGTCGGCATTTCTGCAACAGTTACCTTGATACCAATGTATACAGAGTAGTTTACATCAGATTTGGATTGATACTTAGCATAGAGAGTCAAAGTGCGATCCTTGTAATCAGCAATAACCTTATCCATTTGAGTCTTAGTTGCAGTCCAAGTCAGGATGGGGTTTGTACTTGTTGCATCGTCTTCCTCATTCTCAGCGAGACTTCCATATATATTGTTAACTACTTCTTTAAGACCACCCTTGCCGTCTGAGATATAAGTTTTTCCAGTAGTGAAACCGAATCCTCTGGTAAATTCATCTTTTGTAAGATTCAATTCTTCCAGTACCTTACCAGACATATCTGCCCATGTTATACCTTGTTCAAAGCCATTGCACAGATATGGTTGTTGAGGTTCACTCTTATCAATAACAATAGCCTTAAATCCGATTTGAGCTGAAATTTCCAGTCTGATATAACCGGCTAGCACTACAGCGTTATTGTTGTTTGTATCAACCAACTTAACCAATACAATAGGACGACGACCTACAGCAGATCTACCAGTTGCATCAGTGTTGCCTTTGGCAATTTCAACTGTTTCGCCCTTATCGTTTACATAGCAAGGGGTAAATGTTCCGTCCTCAGTCAACTTAGAGTATGCATTTTCTTCAGTTTTGCTTTTGCCACTTGTATAGTGTACCGGTTCATATTGGAACTTCAAACCATACTTGGATACAGCATCGGCATACTTCAAAACTTTGTGTGTTTCAGTACCTTCTGGGCTCTCCAGATATTTCTCAATGTAATGGATGTTCAAGTAATCGTTTAACTCAATAGCACCACCATTGTAGAGTACTGGAATTGTAGCAAGGTTCTTAATTGCATCTTCAGCAGTCTTATACAGCTCTTCCTTACATGATTCTACTTTCGTTGTATAATTATTGTAAGCAATTCCTTTCAAGTTTTGAACAACTGGCATGATTGCAGCGTAGTCAGAGGTTACAGTACCTTCTTCGTTAGCTAATGTACCTTCAATGGCAGCAATGGAGATATAATTCGGGGCTTCCTCATTTTTGCCAGGATAGCTCAAGTTGTTCTTTTCCAAATCAGTCTTTGAAAGCTGATAATTTACAGCCAATTGGCCATCAATTTTTTCTGCATTCAAGAAGTTGGGAATTACTACTGCAGGAGTGGCAGCTTTGGTTGTTGTATATTCAGGAGTAGCACCCAGGAACTTCCAAGTTACATCGTTGATTTTTGCATTCAACGGATTCAAATGATAGTTCACTGTAGCAATTGGGTTCAACCAGTAATTTACAGGTTTTGCAGGAACTTCCCATGAAATCTTGTTATCCTTTAAAATTGTATATTTAGCATTGTATGCATCCTTATCGCCGGAAATTGCAGCTGTATTTTTTTTAGCATCTACATATTGACCTGGTACATAAGGATATTTAGTAGCTTCAACACCGTCTTCGTATAAATCAGGGATGAATACTAATGATCTCAACTTAGTAGATAAAGAAATAGTCTTTTCAACTAATTTTCCATTTTCATCCTTCATGTTACCAAGAGTCAGAGTCTGGTCTTCTGTATTCCAAACAGCAGAAAGAGTCCCTTCCGGTAACCATTTTGTTGTTTGTACTTCATACAAAGGATCTTTACCCTTCTCTTCTGTTACTTTCACCCAGTAGCCAGCTTCTGCTTGGCCATGCAACTTGCCAGTTTCTTCAGTACCTGGGTAGTAATAGATGGTTTTAGCATCTTGACCAGCGCTACCGTTACCCGGTTCACCTTTTTCACCGCGTGCAGGGAACTCTGTTTGTACATTGTCTTTAGCCCACCAATAGTCACCGTTAGCGTCTTTTACAATACTCCAGACGGGAGCGTTTGTGCCGTTCTTGATAGGATAAGATTCGCCATTGCTTAATTTGATGACAATGCCATCTTCTGTTTTGTCAACGCCGGTAATGACCGATCCAGCGTCAATCTTAGCTTGAAGGTCACTTACCAGCTTTTCTACTGCTGATACGCGGTTGTCCAAGCTTTCGATGTCGTCATCATAGTCCTTACAAGACGTGAACGTTCCTGCAGTGCCCACCATTAAGGCGCTGAACAGGATCACACTTAGAAACTTTTTGTTCATAATTGAAAACTTTAAATTTATAAATTTAAAAAAATAAAAAGTGAATAATCTCTCATTTTGAATCCCTTTCGCATACTTGTTTTGTTGTCAAGTATTCCGTTACTTCGCAGGTAATGAAATCCTGTTAATTCCGTTAATAATCAAGGAATAAGGAGAAAATAGGTGGGTTTTGTCTGGAATAGTAAAAATCAGCCCGTTAGGATATTGGAAAGAGGATTGGAAGTCCAGAAAAGTGACAGTGGGAAAGTGATGAAATGAGGCTTTCAAAAAATGAAAGTATGTATTTTTCAGTTCAAAAGGTTGAATAACAGCATATTGACAGAACCGATGGAAGCTCCGTAAAGGCAACACCATTCCGTTCCTCAAAACTCATTTTGAAGACTCCGGAAAATGCGCAACAAATCTATTTTATCCTATCAAAAGAAGTAACGTCTTTTATACTGTACACGCTCCACTTCTTACAAAAGAAATTACCCTCTGATTGGCCTCGTCAATCTTTCTGTTGCTGAAAGGCTTCAGATAGGTTTCCGTCACCGTGATGGAGGAGTGCCCCATGGCTTCCGATATGATTCCGGGATGTATCTCGCAGTGATAAGCCATTGTGGCCCAAGTATGTCTCGCCGCATAACTACTGAGTGCCGACTGCATTCCCAAGCACTGCCTGAGTACTGCCAGCCGCTGGTTGAATGCCCTGAGTGCCGACTGGTATTCCCGGTATGCGGCTTCCGACCCTTCCTCACTTTGTAATATGGGGAATAAATAAGGAGAGTCCTTGTCCTTGTTTGCTATTATTCTCACCATCTGCATGGCTTCGGGTGTGAGTGATACGGTCAGCGCCCGTCCCGTCTTCCGTCGTCTGTACGATAGTATATTTCCCTGCAGGTCCCTTTTGTGCAGGTATGCCAGATCCACAAAGGGTATGCCCCTGAGCATGAACATGAGTACGAAGAAAATCCTTGTTTTCTGCTGTGTGTTTGGGAGCGTCCCTCCTTGCAGGCTCCTTTCCGTCTCCCTTACCAGGCTGCTGATGTCTGATGCTTCGAGCGCCTTCTTCCTGTCCGCCCGTGTGCCGGTATACACATGCTCGAACAGTCTGGGTACATACCGTATGTACTTTCTGTCCACCGCCCGATGATACACCGAGCGTACCGTCTTGATGTAGGTGGACACGGTGTTCCAATTGCAGTTCCTCTGCCTGAGGTAGTTTTCGAACCTCTTCAGTACGGTCGGGCTCAGCTTGCGCATGGGCATTGGTTGCCATTTGGTGAATGCCGAGAATGCATTCACCGCTGACTGGTAGATGTGCGCCGTCCCCCATCTGCCGCCTTCCCGGAGTTCCCCGATGACTGAGGAGAATATCTCTTGTAAGGTAATTTCATTTCTATTCATTTCCAATTTATTTATAAAGGGTTTGCCTTACAAGTATATACAATAAAATGAAGAAAAACAGAAGCTTATAATGTATTTCTTCATTTTAGCCAGTCTTTCAGAATGAACTCAAATATATTTCTTATATTTGCGAGAAAAGTCGCATTGAAAAAAGTCGCAATATGAATAATCCATTTAAATTCGGTACGATTGTAGACGGTGAATACTTTACGGATAGAGTAGCGGAACAAGAAAAAGTAAGAGAGATACTTGCAAGTGAGAATCACCTGATACTTATTAGTCCACGACGTTTCGGCAAGACCAGCCTCGTTCAAAAAGTGACGAAAGGATTGTCACGTCCCGTTTTTCAGTTGAACCTGCAGTTGGTAACAGACACTGCTGACTTTGCTGCACAATTATTGCGGATTGTGCTTCAACAATATCCTATGGAACGTCTGAAGCATCTCATCACTCATTTTCGTTTTATTCCCACCATTTCAACCAATCCCATGACGGATGGTATAGAAGTTTCATTTCAGCCGTCAATGGATGGTTTCATTCTGTTAGAGGATGTATTCACACTGATTGATAAACTGGGAATGAAGAATCCACACAAGAAACCGATTGTAGTACTGAACGAATTCCAAGAAATACGTACATTGGACAAGAATCTGGATAAAAAATTGCGGTCTATTCTACAGACTTACAATCATGCCAACTACATTTTCTTAGGTAGTCAGGAATCGATGATGCAGGAAATCTTTGAGAAAAAGAAATCTCCTTTCTATCATTTTGGATATTTGATGAAGTTGGGTAAGATTCCTCAAGATGACTTCTATGAGTTCCTCAAGAATGGCTTTCTTCTCTTAGGTAAAGATATGGATGCTGAAACGATAGGCCGCAGCATTCTGTCGTTCACCAATTGTCATCCCTATTACACCCAGCAACTGGCTTACCAGACATGGAATAACTGGAAACAAAACGGTTACAGTGATACTTTGGTGGAAACTGCCATTACGGAGTTGACTCATGTACACGATATGGATTATGAACGTTTATGGAGCACTTTCAATAAAACAGATAAAAAAGTCTTGATAGGCTTAACTATGCAGATGGGGACTCCGTCCAGTCTTCCTTTTCTACAAGGTGTCGGTATTGATTCTCCAAGTACTGCTTTCAGTAGTTTGAAGCGACTTGGACAACAAGGATATGTGATACGTAATGAGGGGTATGAACTGGATGACCCTTTCTTCAGAAGGTGGATTGAAGTAAAGAGAGAAGGGTGATAGAAAGAGGAAATCCTTGTTGGGTTTCGTATCATTTCAGCATATTGAGTTTTATGCTTATCATGTCTTTATATGATATTTGCATCTCCTCCGGTAGAAAAGAGAGACTGATGAACTCCATCCATTTGGTTTCTACTTTCAAGAGTTTCTTGAAGAGGTTTTCTATTACTTTTTCGTCCAATCCCGACGCCCGCATGGACATGACAAAGTCAGCCTTCCTCAATTTACGTTTTTTGCCGTTTAGTGTAAGTGCAAGTTCTTCGGTGTCTTCAGGCATCACCAATGCGGTAGACAGCATGTCATATGCTGGTGTGAGCGTATATACCTCTTGTTGGGGACTATAAAGCGAGAAGTTCTTCAAATGCATGTCGGCATTACCGGTTATCCATGAAAAGACGACTTGCTCCCAGAAATTCACCAGGTCCAATTTGGGAGCGGATGAATATCTCAGCACTAACTTCGCAATCTGTTCATAAGAACCTTTGTATTTTTGTTCAGTGAGTTTTTCAGAAAGTTGGCACATGTCTTCCATAGCCAATTTTCCCCCTTCATTCGTGCGGTCTATGCGCCGGGTGATATAGCATAATTCACCATCCTCAAAGCGGATGAGGCTATGCGGCACAACTCGTATCTTGGCTATCTCCGCAAGATGCATTGTCAGATCCTCTAATTCGGGAAGATTGCCGAACCGTTCGGTTTGCGGCTTCAAAATATAGCGCCCCCATAAGCCTACAATCGTAAATCGTCCAGACTCGTTTTTACTTCCTTTGTTGATATCCAATGATAATTTGGCCTGCACTCCGGTCAGTGTGGTCTGACTGCGAATTACCTGCCTTGCCAAATCGTTGAGATTATTGTGCGTATAAGGCAATATAGGCGCCTCTAGTGTCCCGAATATCTTTTTTGAGCAAGCCTTGTGGAAATCCCTCTCATTTCCATTCAGTTCTTTGTAGCAATACAGACATTTTGCCATTTTTAATCCTCCTCATTTATAGGTTCGATACCCACTGCACCGATACAGTCTTTACAGCACGCCAGCAACAGTGACATTCGGTCACGTGCATCTATTTTCCAGTTCTTTTCCGCAATGTCAAGCAGCCATCCTTCGGGTATCAGCCCGTCGAAAAAAGGAAACAGCACTTTGTCGTGATAGGCTTTCTCTGTCAAGGGTAATGTGAGACTGACAGCTTCTGCAACATCCGACTGCAGGAATTCCGTATCGTACTGGAAGGTATAGCCATCCTCATCCTCTGTGAGGATACCGGCTTTTATTCCTCGGAGATTTATCAATGCCTGCTTCATCATTCGTCAGTTTTAGTTATAGGTACTGCGCCAACTTCGCTGCCGAACAAAGACAGTAGCTGGTTTACCTTGTCCAACCGCAGCGTCTGTTTGCCTTGCTCCAATTCACGGACAAAGCGCAAGCCTACTCCTGACTTTTCCGAAAGTTCCACTTGGGTCAGATTGTACTGCTTACGCATCGCTTTTACATATTTGGATAATGTTGTTTGTTCCGTATATTCCATTTTTATACCCTTTGGGGTACAAAGATAGAATATATTTTCGTTATTACACCCATAAGGGTATAAAAAGATTAAAGGAGAAAGAGATTATATCTTTTCGGGTATAAATTAGCTAGAATAAGTTTATGAATCTATCCATTTCCTGTCTACCTATTTCTGGCTTTACTCTTAAAGCCTGCCAGTCCTTCACTGCTTCAACGGCCTCTGTGATAATTCTTTCAGTGGCTTTTGGGCTAAGCATATAATCTCTTATGAGAATCACACTATATTTCTAGGCCGGCTTTGCTTGATTCTGCTGAGTACATAAGAAGATAGCTTGTTATATTGTTCAAACTCTTATAAATTCTTGTCACTTTTGCTGCGTACAACTGTCTAAATGGTGAATTGCTGAAAAAAGCAAGAGGCTGTCTCAAAATGCACTTGAGATAGCCTCTTCTATGCAAATGTTTTACTCTTCAGTTTATTCCTGATATTTCACTTTTGTTCCCAAAGCATCGTGGCGCATTTCGCGCTCACTTCGGTAAAGCTTTTCATCTTTTAAATAATAGTATTCCTGATAACCTCCAAATTCGATATTGGCATACTCTAAGTGGTCTTCGGCCTTGCAAGACTTCCATGTACCTTCATACTTCACTGAATCAGAGAAAGTGATGAGGGTGGTTGAGTCTGCACGGAGTTCAAACCTCACGCCATTTTCCGTTATGAATGTACCGGCGAAAGAATGAGTAGACTCTGTACTGTTAGTATTGGTACAAGAATATAAAAAACCGAAAGCTATTGTCAACATAGCCAAAATCGTTCGTCTCATTGTTCTTTTGTTTTTATAGAAAAGAGAGTGCTTCTTTTCCGGAAACACTCTCTTTTATTAGTTATCTGCAGTGATGATTATCTTTGAGCAGGAGTACCAGAGTTCTTCTTAACATCAACTTCGAATGTCAAAGTGAATGTCTTCCACTTGTAACCGAACTTCACAGGGATGAACAATTTGTAATCCCAGTTAACCGGAGTACCGCTGTAGTTGTTGTAAGTCAGAGTTTCATCTGCCTGGTTGTAAACAACCTTGGTATTAGAAGGCAGAGGACCGTTTGTTACACCATCAGTCGGAACCAAGTTACCGTTAACCAGTTTCAAGTTAGACTTGATTTGGTCTGTCATCCATTCGCCCGGAACTACTTCGTAGAATTCCCACAAAGCTTTCTGCAAGCCGGTAGTATTGGCTACAATATACTTCTTGCCTGATTCGTCAGCATTCCAAGAAACATAAGTGAAAGCACCCTTAACGTCAATTGTACTACCACCTACAGTTGCATCAGTAAAGTTCTCAGTTTCACCTGTAGTTACTGTCAACGGTTCGATGATAAATGCATCATATTCCTTGATAGTTGCAGTGTGGGCAGCAGCCAGCAGAGAACCAGCAGCACAAGCATCTTTGTAGCATACGTCGGCAACCAACTTGATGGGGACATACTTGCCTACGAGAGCCTTGGCAGCTTCTGTCGGAGCGTCGCCGCTACGCGGTGCGTGAGTCGGGTTTACTTCTTCCAACTTGATGTTGTAAGTGATTTCATTGGCATCCAGCTTGTTGGGAGCGTAGTTCACAATCTCAGCAGCTTTCTTGCCGTCGATGTACAGGATTGTTCCGTCAGGACTTACAGTCGCAGTCTTTTCAACAACGCTTGTACCGTTGAAATATTCGTACTTGTAAGCAGAATTGGCAGCTTCCAGTTTTTCTTTGTCGAACACGAAGCGGGCACCTTCCTCTGAATAAGCACCACCTTTCACACCCTGGTGGCCGCTGGCAGCATAAGGATACAGTCCGGAATAGAAGAACTTCTTACCGGCACGCAGTGCATCGGCATACCAGATTGCGCCGCCCAAACCGGTTGTCGGTTTAACTCCGAGGTCGTTCAGGAAACCGTTCAGCAAGTCTGTGTAGATGTTACATGTCGGGTTATTCTCTGTATTGTTAGACCATGCCGGGTTGGATTCCTCGGTATTGTAAACAATCGGGTTTACATTGAATGTGGACCATTCATTGTCGTTCTTCCAGTAGCGGCCATCGTAACCCCAGAGGTTGAATACCGGCTTGTAGATAGTACGTGTCAAAGTAATCTTCAATGTAGGATATGCACCTGTAGGATCGGAGTAGTAGCAAACCTTGCTGAAGCTCATCTTTTCCTGGTTGTTCCAGTTCGGATACTTCTTAACGATGTCTGCATGAGTCAGTGTCCAGATGATGTTGTAAGATTCTACACCAGCTTCAGAGTTGGCAATCACAGAAGCCGTACCTTCGCCGGCACCCTTTGTACCATCAAATTGAGTATAAACGGCGTGGAATTCCTGCTTGGTCATACCACCTTCTTTAGCCTTGTCGTAGATGTCCTCATTCATTTCCTGAGTACCGATACGACCGGTGTAGTTGCTGCAGTAATAGATAGAATCAGCAAAAGCATGAGACAACTCTCTCTCGCCAGCTTCTTTCACCCATTTCACTTTCAGGTAACGCATGGCAACCAAAGCATTGTTTACTGTATCCACCAGTTCCACGCGAACGATAGGCTCACGACCTACAGCTGTTGCAGAAGTACCTTCGACAGTGTAAACCTTGGAAGACATGATACCGTTTTCGTGAGAATCCAGCTTGGCAAATTTCTGCTGGTCTGTCTTGTTGGTGTTACCATCTACGCCACCCAATGTGTTATAAGGAGCAGTAGGGATGTAGAAACGGAATGTCAGACCATAATCCTTGTAGTTTGCCAGATTTGCATGGTTAGCGTGGTTAGTTTTAGCATCTTTAGCGTCTGTAACACAAACCTTCACCAATTTCTTCAAATCAAGCGGCTCGTTATAAGGTTGCTTAAAGTCTACATATTCGTTGGCTTTAGATTCGTATACGCATACAGAGTCATGATAGTGTACATAGAAGTCTTCTTTGCCGTCGTTCTGGATTTCATCGGCAAACTTACCGGTCATAGTTTTGCTAAAGTCAGTTTTGCTATTAACCAGATACGGAACCTTAACCTCTTCGTGCAGACGTACATATTCAGAGTTCACATACACCTTAGTACCTTGTTCGTCAAAAGCTTTCTTTTCAGCAGCTGTATAGTTTTCAGCAGCGATAGGAGCTTTCAAAGATGCCATGTAGAACTTTTCCTTGTCGCCGGCAGTCGTTGCAGCGATAGAACCCTTGACTGTCTTTTTGAATTTTACTGTCAGCACGTCCTTATTGATGTCGTACTTAACCGGTTGAATCGGGCTGTTAGTCTTAATATCAGCACCGGTAGCCTTGGTCATAATATTTTCAGATGTGATGCAATCAAATGAGGGCAATTCAATATCTGAAGTACGGACACCTACGCTGGGGCTTACATGGAAATAAGCCTCGTTGTAATCTGTAGAAATGGAGTTAGCTGTAGCAGCAGCATTTACGTGGTCCAAAACCGGAGTCGTAGTGTGGTCTTGAGTTGTATGCTTAGCCATAGCCTGATACTTCTGCGGGGTATATTGCAGGGTAGTCAGCGTGATGGCGGCAATACCGTTGATGTGGCTGGTAGGGATTACGGCCAGGCTGGTCAGACGATGACCAATCAGGGACATCACCTCAGCACTTACCTTGTCAATTTCAGCAGCCAAGTCCTTCAGCTTCTCGTCTGTAACGAAGTCGCCTTTCAATTCTTCTTTCAGAGCCGCAATCTTTTGGTTTACGATGTCCAAAGAAGCCAACTTGTCGATTTGGTCTTGCAGTTCTTTCTTCAGAGCTTTCAAGTCGTCATCAGAAACACCACCTTCTGCCGAACCGGCCTTGTCCAAAGCTTCCTGAGCCTTGTCCTTAGCTTCGTTGGCAGCTGTTTTAGCATCGTTGACAGCTGTCTCCAAAGTCGAAACTTTTGCAGCCAGCTCTTCAAGTGAAGCTTTCTTGTCCAGTTGTTCCTGCAAGTTCTTGATGTCGTCATCATAGTCCTTACAAGACGTGAACGTTCCTGTCGCACCTATCATCAAGGCACTGAACAGGGTCACACTTAGAAACTTTTTGTTCATAATTGAAAAACTTTAAATTTATAAATTTAAAAAATAAAAAGTGAATAATTTCTCATTTCCGGCATTCCTTTTCCCACAATGCTTTTGTTAAAAAATTCCGTTACTTCGCAGGTAACGGGAACCATCTTGAATCAATTATGTGAAAAGAAGTTTAATATAGTTGTAATGCCCCTATAATTGTTTATAACATTTTAAGTGATGAAAGATGAAAAGTGGCTTATAGGTGGAATTCTGATAATATGACCGAGAGGTAAAGTTACGATAAAGGGAAATCAAAATATTTATAGGGAAAGAAAGACTTAAAGTGTTATTTTGTAGAGTTTTGGCTTAAGGGGAAGTTGTTGAGAAATGAGCGAGAGGACTCTTCCCTTCAAGAGATGCTTCTTGCGGGAGGAATAAATATGGACACATCTAGGCCGCTTTATCAATAAAAATAAAAAAATCTATGCCGAGATTCCATTGCTTTTTACAAAAGAAATTACCTTCTCATTTGCTTCATCAATCTTCTTGTCGTTGAAAGGTTTGAGATAGGTTTCAGTAACATTTATCGATGAATGTCCCATCGCTTCGGAAATAATGCCAGGGTGAATCTCACAATAATATGCCATTGTGGCCCACGTGTGTCTTGCCGAATACGAACTAAGATGTGAACTCATATTCAAATGTGTTTTTAAAGCTGACAGCTGATAGTTAAAACGCCTCAAAGCTGATTGATACTCTTTATAAGCCGCTTCTGTACCATCCTTGCTACGTAATATTGGGAATAAATAAGGTGAGTTCTCGTCCTTATTGGATACCATGTGTACCAGCTGTAAGGCTTCAGGGGATAGAAGTACCCGTAAGGTGCGACCAGTCTTTCTTCTACGATAGGACAATACATTCCCTTGCAGGTCTTTCTTGTGCAAGAAAGCTAAATCGACAAATGGGAGACCACGCATCATAAACATAAAAACAAATAGCATTTTGGCCTTTTGAAGGCTTGAGGAAGGAATCCTTTTGGACAAATCCATTTCTGTCCCGCGAACTAAAGTTCCTATATCCGAAGCTTCCAAAGCTCTTTTCTTGTCTGCTTTAGTTCCTGTATACACATGTTCAAATAATCTAGGAGTATAACGGACACATCGTAAATCTACAGCTCGATTGTAAGCCGAGCGAATGACTTTCATATAGGTAGAAACGGTGTTCCAACTGCAATCTCGTTGACGCAGGTGCATTTCAAAACGTTTCAAAACCACTGGATTCAATTTGCGCAGATGCAAATCCCGATAGTTATTGAATGCGGAAAACACATTCAATGTAGATTGGTAAATATGGGCTGTTCCCCATCTTCCATTTTCTCGAAGCTCTCCAATAATAGTTGACAGCATTTCTTGTAAGGTAATCTCTTTCATCTTCAATTTAAATTATACATTCTCTTATTAATAATATGTATAAGTACAATCCCTTTATAATGCAGAACATACGTGCAAATACACTAATAATTGGGGCGAACAACAATCCCATTAACAAAAAAGTGCGCTTAAATGCAGATTTTTCGATTAATTATAAAAAAACAGCATTATTATTTGCTCATTTATAGAAAAACAATTATGTTTGCACGGAAAATTCCTCCGTTACCTGCGAAGTAACGGAAAAAATCATATAATCAACAACTATGTGAAAGGGAATGAAAATGAGAGATTATTCACTTTTTTATTTTTTTAATTTATAAATTTAAAGTTTTCAAGGGTCAACGTAACAATCTGAGGGATTTTATATTTAAGCATATAATTTAGCAAGTCTATATAAGAAAAAAGCTCTATCTCTTACTCCTCTGAACTGTGCTCTAAATGCTTTGATTTTAGCATTGAATGACTCTGCTGCGGCATTGGTTGCCCTCCTTTCAAAAAAATTGATTATATTCAGATAATGTGTTTGTATAGAACGTACGACCCTTCCAAAGGTGAGGAACCCTGATTTATCTACTTCATCATACCACCTTGCCAGCCTTGTCAAAGCAATATCCTTAAACTTACACTGATGATAGATTAAGCCTAACCGCATAGACAGATAATATCCTTTCTTTATATCGGGATATTCCTTGAAAAGAATTTCAGCTCGTATTCTTTGAGACAGAGTCCATAAGGATTCCTTCTTGTAAAGCAGATAAATGCTTCTCGCTAACAAATGCTTTCTTGTATCTCCATTAGCGAAAACAGGTGCATGATACATCTTTCCACAGGCCTTTGCATAAGCAATCTGAGTGGAATCTTCATCCAAAGCCTCCCAGCGAGCTTTTACACGCATCTCCTGCACCGCTTCATAAGCTAACTTCTGTACGTGAAAGCGATCGGTAACACGTTTGGCCGCAGGAAAGCAGATGCGGGCAATCTGCTCCATGTTAGGAGCCATATCCAAAGTAATCTCGCGCACTTGGTAACGGCGGAGACGGGATAGCTTAAGCAGGACAGAAGTGACCGTATGAACGTCCGTACCTTTAATGATAGCAATCATACTACCTTTACCACCGTGAGCTTCTTTATTGATCAGTACAGTATAGAGTTCTCCACGCGAGAGGGCTACCTCATCAATACAGATATAAGCACCGATATTCTTTTCGAATAGTAGCCAATCCTCTGCATGAACAAGTTGGTCCCAATGGAGATAACCACTTAGATGGTTACGGTATTGACGCTCCAATAAATCTCCGTCAACTCCATATAAAACACCTAAGAGCTTGCAACTGATCGGATAGCTATCAATATAGTTCTTTTAAAAAAGACGCAAAATCTTGCGTCATACGAGTACCTTCAGCCACCATACGCCAGTTACGAGAGATATACTCATTATGCTTCTTTAAGATCCAGCGACGACGACGAATATTAAGGAAGACCTTCTTGCCACGAAGAGGAAAATCCTGAACAATAACAGGATCATAAAAGCCTTTACTCTCAGTATCCTGATCTGCATACTTCTCAGGAACGATATTTTTTTCCTCAAGGTAGATCACAACTTCATTTACGCTTTCCTTCACATCAACAAGATCAAAATACTCTAAAGTGCCTTCAGGAAGAAGAAGGCGATAACCGTTTAACTCCATAAGCTATGAATTTGGAGACAAAGATAATTATTTATAAATTTACCCCTCAGGTTTTTACATTGACCCGTTTTCAATTATGAACAAGAAGTTTCTAAGTGTAATCCTGTTTAGTGCCTTAATGGTTGGTACTGCAGGAACTTTCACGTCTTGTAAGGACTATGATGATGACATCGACAACTTACAAGAACAGATTACCTCTAACAAAGATGCTATTGCTGCTTTAGAGAGTCAAATCAAAAGCGGCGAATGGGTGTCCGGCGTGACATCTACTGACAATGGTATTGTCGTTACTTTGGGTAATGGAACCAGCTACACTATCACCAATGGTGAAGCAGGTAAAGACGGTGTGACTCCGAAAATTGCAGTGAACAATGACAAAATCCAAGTAAGCTATGACAATGGCACTACTTGGACTGACCTTATTTCACTGGAAGACTTGAAGGGTGAAGCAGGTGATGCTGCTGAGACTCCGATTTTCTCTGTAGGAGAAGACGGCCACATCTATGTACAATATGGCAAGGATGGCGAGAAGCAAGACTTGGGTGTTTCTACAGGTGGCATCTACTATGTAGAAGATGGTGCTAAGTTGACTATCCATATCCCGAATAAAGAAGGTGTTTACGAAGATATCGTATTGCCGAGAGCTGCTGCTATTTCCAGCATTAAAGCTGTTACTGTAAAAGATACAGATGATAAAGCTACAATTGCTGAAGGTGCAACTGTTAATTTGGTATATGGTGTAGCTGCAGATAAAGGTGAATACTTTGATGGTACTCCGTTTGCTAAAGGTGACATCTTGTTGCCTACTAAAGAAGCTAATGGCGTACTTAACGCTCAAGTAAATCCAACAATTGCAGATGCAACGGTTTATAAATTCCAATTGGTTGACTCTAAAGGATTCTCTATCTTTAATTTGAACGCAGCTGTTCCCAATATGACAGAGAATGCTTTGACTACTAAGGCTCCTACTGCTAATAAGGGTATCTATGATATGGCTATTTCTTTTGCAGCTGGTGTTACTACTGAGGAAATCAATAAGGTTAAAGGTCAAGCTTTTGCTATTGCAACAAAAGATGCTTATGACAACGAAGTACTGTCTGCTTATGATGTAACGGCTACTGCAACAAAGGCTGGTACCTCTAGTTTGACAGTTAAAAAAGCAACAGTAGAAGCAGAAATTAATCAAGATTTTGACTTGAGTGCCTGCGTTGATATGGAGAATGTCATTGATGTGAAATATTTCATCGATACAGACCAGACAGCTGCTGCTGATGCTGCTAAGGCTAAGATTACAGGAACTAATATTAAGGGCGAAGTTGCTGGTAAGACAGTTGTAGTGAGTGTTAAGTATTTGACTGCTACAGGTAAAGTTGACCCTACTGCTACTAAGAAGATTTCCGTTAAGTTTATCAATCCTGCTATTGAAAATGCCTTTACTCAAGAATTGGTATTGAAAGCCGATAATAGTAAGAATGTATTGGTATTCGATTTAACTAGCTTGTTTGATAATACTACTACTGATCTTAGCTCTTATAAGATTGAGGTTGGTTATGCCAAATTTACTGTAGATGTCAAGGATGCTAATGGCACAGTGGTATTTGCAAAGGGTACTGAAGCGAAAGCTATAACAACGGGCAAAATTGTATCTGGCAATGCTACGGAAAAACCAAACGGTTATTACAAGCACACTTTGACTTACTCAGTAAATAATACAAAGGTGGTCCCTGGAACCTACGAAGCCGAAGTAACTTATGGTTCAAGCCCGAAGAATACAGTTAAGCTGACTTTGATTGTAAAAGAAGATGCTACTTCTTATGATTTCAAACCGCTGCCTCTGTACTTCAATGGTAACGCTGCTGTAGCTTATGGTACTCCTGTTAATGATAAGATCAATTACAACTTGAAGGGGCTGTTTGGTGTAGAAGACTGGACAAATGTTACATTCTCAGAAACAGTTCCTGCAGAGTATGAAAAAGACGGTGTTAAATGGACTGCTAATAAGTGGATTGTTGATGCTGAAGCTGCCAATTCCGGCGACATCATTGTAGATAAGGTGGCTGCTAAAACCGGCGATAAGACTGGTAACTTCGGTGGTGCTTACGAACCTCGTTCATTGAAGGCTATTTACACTCCGTATGGTAATACTTACTTGACAGTTGTAGAATATGACTTTACCTTGACCATTAAGTCTGCTGTATTCGAAGGTACACTTGATTATGTGAAGTATGATACAAAAGCCAAGAAGTATGTGGCAGGTACTCCTAAAGAAATTTCAGTTGCTGACGAAGAAGCAAAAATAACTTTGAAGGGAGATGAAATCCGTGGTGTTACTAAGACTAATGTAGAATATCTCGGAAATAGCGAAGCTGACAAATTTACTAAAGCTGGTGTAGAAACTGTTTCTATAGCTTTGGATGACACAGCTAAGAAGTATTTGAACATAAGTGCAGCTGATTTCACAAATGAGATTACACTCACTCCAATTGCCGATGTTACTGCTCCTGCTACTACACTGACTTGCAACATCGTAGTAAGTGTTGTTGACGAATGGGGTAAGACTAAGACTGTCAATGTACCTGTAGTACTGAAATAAGCCGAAACAAGTTACTTCTCTTAATTTGAGGAGTCCTTGATACAATATGAATAGGAGGAAAACAATAAAACGTTTTCCTCCTATTTTGATTTTAATAAATCCACTCTGAAATTTATTTTCCATCACTTTGCTTCCACACTTCCACCCATCTCCTGCATCCCCCTATCCATCGGCATTTACCCCGCTGTGGAAGCAACCAAAAAAGGTGGAAGCAAAATTTGCTTCCACCTACTCAAAACGCTATAGTTTTACCGTAACCTACTCGTCTCTACCGTAATACCCCGTACAAGGCACATAAATCGGTTGGTTCAGTTTTCCCACATTTTCGAGCTTACCCTCGCTGCGGAGCAGGCGAATATGAAGCTGCGCAGTGGAACGCATCATCCCGCAGAGAACCTGAAAACTCTCGCGCGTAAGGAACTGATGCGTAGAGAAGTAGCCCGTCAGTCGCCTGTCAATCTCCTTGTCACTCAGCTTTTGGGAATGCTCATTCAGCCCCAGCGGTTTAACTTTGATGGCACCTATCTCATTCTTCAGCACCTGGTCGGCACGAAACTTGATGCCCTTCAGCTTAATCTTGGTGGTTTTTCGTTTGGTCGCAGCGGTCACCGGCTCCGTGCTCGTCAGTACGGGATGAAAATAGCCGATACCGTCCAGATGCACCTGCCGCCCCTCGGCAAGGTCTTCCCCCATGACGTGCGACAAGGCATCCAGTACCGCCGAGACATCAGTCTCCGTCAACGAGCTGCGTTCCTGAATTCTGCGACGCAGTTCGTCGGTAGTGGTAGAGCCGTTCAAGCGGATGCGTGGATGAAGTATCTTTTCTTCCCGCTGTTTGTCTTTTGGTTCCGGAAGTTCATACCAATCAAATAAAATTGCCATAGTTCAATGTCTTTTAAGTTGTTATATAATAAGTTTGCGCCCTATGCGGAATAGGTGCGGGGTGCGTACTTCATCCGTAAAAGCTATGGAAAGAGAGACGCCTAACGACCATGAACAACTCTGCTTACGGTCGTCAAGCGATTGCTTCATGGCCGTAAGCAGAGTTGTTCATGGTCGTTAGGCGTCATCTATTCCCTATACAAAAGTAGACAAACAAAGGGAGAAAAGCAAAGGAATGCCAGTGTTTTGACAAAGAAACTCACTTGCTTTTAACACTTCTCTGCATGAGTCGTGGAGACTTGTATCCATTTAATAATTATTCCGCAGAATGCTTGCTTTCAGCTCTTCAATGTAGTATCTTTACGAGAATTATATTTACCCAAACAAGCTGACAAACAGAATGAAAATTACCTTGATTAGAGCAGAAAAAGAGAGCGGAAAGGAAGCCCTCAGCACCCTGGAAGCGGATGCACTGATTAAAAAACTGAAAACCGAAACCAAAGCCGGACATGTATCGACCCTCCGGGCCATCCTTCCTCAACTGGAGGGTACTTGCGCCCAATACGAACATATAGACAAACTGCCACGCATCTACCCTGCCGTGGAATATAGCCGTACACAAGAGGGAGAACGGCGGATGAAGAACTATAACGGACTCGTACAACTGGAAGTAAACCGTCTGTCGGGCATTGCCGAAGCGGAATATGTAAAGCAACAAGCCGCCCTGCTGCCACAGACCTTTGCCGCTTTCTGCGGTTCCAGCGGACGGAGTGCCAAGATATGGGTATTGTTTGCCCTGCCCGACGGCACAACGCCGAAGCGGGAGAGCGATGCCACCTTGTTTCATGCCCACGCCTACCGTATGGCGGTGAAGTGCTACCAGCCCTTACTGCCGTTTGCCATTACATTGAAAGAACCTTCCCTTACCCAGAGTTGCCGCATGACTCTGGACGGATATCCATACTACAATCCTGCCGCTGTACCTTTCTGCCTGGAACAGCCCCTCGGCATGCCCGAGGAAGAGAACTTCCGGCAACGAAAACTCACAGAAAAGAATCCGCTGTTGCGGCTGCATCCGGACAGTAAAGCCTCGGACACCTTCGCCATACTCTTCGAATCAGCCCTTGACCGTGCATTCCGCGAATTGGACGGCTGGAAACGGGAGGGGGATTTACGGATACTGCTGGTGCCTCTGGCCGAACATTGTTTCAAGGCAGGCATCCCCGAAGAGGAAGTAGTCCGCCAGACATTGATGCACTATTACCGGGAAGCGGATGAATTCATTGTTCGTCAAACGATTCATAACCTATATCAAGAGCTTAAAGGCTTCGGGAAAAAGAGCAGTCTGACGCAAGAGCAGGAGAGCGTTTTCCGGCTGGAAGAGTTTATGGGCCGCCGGTATGAGTTCCGCTACAACACCGTTCTGGATGATTTGGAATACCGTCAGCGCGACTCCGTCCATTTCTATTTCAAGCCTGCTGACCAGCGTGCCCGCAGTACGGTCTCCATGAATGCCCTGAAGGAGGGTATCCGCGTATGGGACCGCGACATCAATCGTTTCCTTACTTCAGACCATGTGCCACTCTATAATCCCGTCGAAGAATACCTTTACGATACCGGCCGCTGGGACGGGAAAGACCGCATCCGGGCGTTGGCCGATCTCGTCCCGTGCCACAATCCTCATTGGCGGGAGTTGTTCTACCGCTGGTTCCTGGGCATGGTGGCACACTGGCGTGGAATGGACCGGCAACACGGAAACAATACTTCTCCTCTGCTTGTCGGTTCCCAAGGGTTCCGGAAATCCACCTTTTGCCGCATTTTGCTGCCACCGGAGCTGCGTTTCGGCTATACGGACAGCATCGACTTCAAGAGTAGGCAGGAAGCGGAGCGCAGTCTGGGACGCTTTCTGCTCGTCAACATCGATGAGTTCGATCAAATCAACATCAACCAGCAGGGCTTCCTGAAGCATCTGCTGCAGAAACCGGTTGCCAACCTGCGCAAACCCTACGGCAGCACCATCCGTGAGATGCGGCGGTATGCCTCCTTCATCGGCACCAGCAACCAGAAGGACTTGTTGTCCGACCCCAGTGGCAGCCGCCGTTTCATCTGCATTGAGGTCACCGGCCCCATCGATACAAATGTCACCATCAACTACCGCCAGCTCTATGCACAAGCTCTGAATGCCGTAGCCAAAGGTGAGCGCTACTGGCTGGATGATGCCGATGAAGCCATCTTGAAGCGGACGAACCGGGAATTTGAACAGCTCACCCCACTGGAACAACTCTTTCACAGCCATTTCCGTGCGGCAGAAGAGGATGAAGAGGGGCAATGGATGATGCCCATGCAGATTCTTTCCGCTTTACAGACAAAGACGCGTGACCGTCTGGCAATCAACAAGGTTGCCGTATTCGGGCGGACGCTCAAGAAGCTTGAAATACCGAACAAGAAGTCAAGGCAGGGGACACTGTATCATGTAATGCCGCTGGATTAAATGCTCTGCAGTAACCCCGCACAAGCATCTTCCAGAATGTCCAGCACATACTCAAAACCTTCGGAACCGCCGTAGTAGGGGTCCGGTACATGGTCGGCATGGGTAAACTTTGTACAGTATTCCGTCATGCGGTGTATCTTGCTCCATTCGGCGGTTGAAGGGGCACGATCTTTCAGGTCGTCGATGTTGCGGTCATCCATACCGATAATCAGGTCGAAGTTGTAAAAATCCTCGGTACGTACGGGTCGCGAAAGATGCGTCAGATTGTATCCACGGCGGGCGGCATGGGTACGCATCCGGCTGTCCGGCAGTTCGCCCTGGTGATAGGACAGAATGCCTGCAGAATCGATTAAAAACTCATCCGCACGTCCGGCTTCTTCTACCAGATGCTTCATGACTCCCTCTGCCGAGGAGGAACGGCAAATGTTGCCGAGGCAAACGAAAAGTATCTTCTTCATATTTCTTTAGTTACGAGTTATTTACATCGGGTCTACATCATAATACACTATCAGCGACTTGAAGCGGTCTTCCGCCACCATCTCCTTTTGCACCTGGACGAGCAGTTCGCGGGCACGGGCCATCGGGGCATTGGTTTCTATCTTCAAGACAATCTTTCGGATGAACAGGGTCTGTACGCGTGCTACGGGCGGCTTGTCCGGTCCCAGTACCCGGTTGCCGAAGACGGTGCGGAGCTTGGCGGCCATAGTCTGTGCCATGAGGTCGAGCAGGGTCTCGTTCCGGTTCTTCAGGTAGACATACACCAGGCGGTAGTAGGGCGGGTAGTGGAACATCTGGCGTTCGGCAAGCTGCCCGCCTACCATGGCTTCGTAGTCGTTGGCAATGACTTGCGGGATGATGGGATGGTCGATGCTTTTGGTTTGTAGCACCACCCTGCCGCGCTTGTTCTTCCGTCCGGCGCGTCCGGCAACCTGCGCCATCAGCTGGAAGGCGCGCTCGTAGGCGCGGAAGTCGGGATAGTTCAGCATGGTGTCGGCATTGAGTATGCCCACAATGCTGACGTGGTCGAAGTCCAGACCCTTGGACACCATTTGCGTGCCTATCAGGATGTCCGTCTTGCCTTGCTGGAAATCGGAGATGATGCGCTCGTAGGCGGTACGGGTGCGGGTGGTGTCCAAGTCCATACGGGCTACGCGGGCGTCGGGGAAGAGGGCTTTGATGTCATCTTCTATTTTTTCCGTGCCGAAGCCGCGGTTGCGCAGGTCAGTGCCCTCGCAGGCAGGGCAGATGCGGGGCAGTTGGTAGGTGTAGCCACAGTAGTGGCAGGTCAGTTGGTTCAGCCCCTTATGGTAGGTGAGGCTGACGTCGCAGTTCTTGCACTTGGGTACCCAGCCGCAGGTGTTGCACTCTATCATGGGGGCGAAGCCGCGGCGGTTCTGGAAGAGGATGACTTGTTCTTTTTGTTCCAGTGCCTCGCGGATATATTGTAGGAGCAGTGGGGAGAACGGACCGTTCATCTTCTTCTTGCGGTGCAGCTCCTTGATGTCTACGGGGATAATCTCCGGCAGTTGTATCTCTTTATAGCGTTCTTTCAGTTCCACAAGGCCATACTTGCCGGAGGTGGCATTGTGCCAAGTCTCTACAGAAGGGGTTGCTGTACCCAACAGAGTTTTGGCGCCGTACATGGAGGCGAGTACAATGGCTGCATTGCGGGCATGATAGCGGGGGGCGGGGTCTTGCTGCTTGTAAGTGTTTTCGTGCTCCTCGTCCACAATCACAAGACCGAGGTTGCGGAAAGGAAGGAAAACGGAGGAGCGGACGCCGAGAATAATGTCATAGTCTGCTTCCGACAGCTGCTTCTGCCAGATTTCCACCCGTTCGGCATCGGGGAACTTGGAGTGATAGATGCCCAGTCGGGAGCCGAATACGCGTTGCAGGCGCTCTGTGATTTGTGCAGTGAGAGCTATTTCGGGCAGGAGATAGAGCACCTGCTTTCCTTGCCGGATGGTTTCTTCTATCAGATGAATATAGACTTCGGTCTTGCCGCTTGCCGTGACACCATGTAGCAGGCAGACGTTCTTGCTTTGAAAATTCTCTAAGATGGAGTGATAAGCGCGTTGCTGGTGCTCGTTCAGCGGGTTGACGGGGATGACTTCTTTGAGGAGTGCTTTGTCTATGCGACCTATTTCCTGCTGGTAGACTTCGAATACACCACGGTCCACAAGACCGTTGAATACGGCAGGGGTGGCATAGGTGCGTTGCAGCAGTTCGGCTTTGGAGACTTCTTTTATATCTCGTCCGCTGAGGTAGCCGGAGAGTTCCAGATATTTCATCAGCAGGTCCAGTTGCTTGGGGGCACGGCGCTGCAACTCGTCGAAGAAGATGTGCAGGCGGTGTTCGTTGCGGGCGGCGGCGGTGAGGCGTACACGGGTTTCGGTCTTAGGCTTGTAGGTGCGGCGCAATTCTTCCTTTACGAAGATGGCCTCTTTGTCGAGCAGTGACTTGATGACAGAAAGTATGTTCTTGATGCCGGTCTCCTTCTCCAGTTTCGTCACGCATTGCTCCGGGTCGGCAGAGAGCATATCCAGTATCTTCTGTTCCTTCTCCGGCAGGCAGACATCGGATTCGAAATCGGGGTTGTACTCTACGATTGTTTCGCTTTCCAGCTTCAAGCCAGAGGGTAAGGCAGCTTTGTAGACGTCTCCTTGCGTGCAGAGATAGTAATCGGAGAGCCATTCCCAGAACTTGAACTGCCGCGGAAGCAGTATCGGGCGGGCATCCAGCAAAGCGGACACTTCCTTTACTTCGTATTCGGTGGGGGCACAATAGTGCACGTTGCGCACGATGGCTGTATAGTATTTCTTCCGTCCGAATGGTACTACCACCCGGCAACCAATCTGCACTTCATCCGCCCACTCGTCGGGCAGGGAATAGGTGAAGCAGCTGTGCAAAGGCAAAGGCAATATGACGTCGGCAAACTTTTTCATCGTGGGGACAAAGATAGTGGAAAGTGGAGGGAGAATGAAATGAACGGGGGCATTTTTTATGCTGAGGAGAGGAGGAGGCTGTTGTGGATTTGGGATGAAGATAAGGGGGGGTATGGGTATTACAGATTTTATGGGTAGGATGGGTGTAGAGGTATGGGGAAACTGGTGTAAGCGTTTTATAAGCTTTGTTCGATGTATTAAAATAAGAGTGAGTTAGTTATGGTAAAACTATGGCATTTTGAGTAGGTGGAAGCAAATTTTGCTTCCACCTTTTGGAGTTGCTTCCACAGCGGGGTAAATGCCGATGGACAGGGGGATGCAGGAGGTGGGCGGAAGTGTGGAAGCAAAGTGAGGAGAAAAAAAGTTTCTGGAGAAAAAAGGAGAAATTTAAGATGGATTTTCAAATGAACAGGTAGAATCTACAGGAATCCAAGTCATACCTTCATGCCGATAAACTGGAAGTACATACAGAGATTCAATATACTTTCTCCTTCCTTCCCTTTGCCAATATTTTAGTTCATCCATGATGATTGGATCATTAAAAAATAAAACGACCGGCGAAGTGGATGATTCTATCTGATATTTCTTTAGCAACTGCTGAAATTCTCCATCTGACAATACTGAGTAATAGATAGATTTACACCTAATTAGAGCAGTCAATGAAAATACTCTATTTGATATTATGGACTTAGTCTTTCCAATCAAACTATCATCAGGGAATAATTTCTTTCCTTGTTGGTTCATTGAAAAAATTGTTTGCGACGCATTTTTGTCATGCCTGAAAAATATCTTTTTAACATTCCTCATACTATTCAAATCAGCATTGTGTGACATTTTCAGAGCAAAGCCATTTTGAGCTCCCGGGCGATTAAAAAAATTCAGTCCTATTGGCTCCATTTTATAACTATTTAACTCGGAATCGTCCGTATAAATATAAAATACACCATATAGCTGCTGGGATTCATCGATTGGGCTGTAGATATCGTTCACTGCATCATACGAAGTTGTAGCAAAAAACGCACTTGTCCACTTATCGTTGGTGAAGTCTAATAAATTTGTAGAAATACCATAATGTTGCGCCAAACCTTCGTAATTAATTGACAATTTTATAGGGGCTTTTATTTCACGATGGCGCAATGTATTAAACATCAAATCATTTATTACAGGATGGGATTCCAATAATAATTTAAACTCCTGAAACTGCAAATTAGAAAGCAATCGTTTTTCTTCTGTATCTTCTCTATATAAAGAAGGTCTACATGAGTCATAATATACACTTTGTCCTCTAAAGTAAGTACCATGCCATTTTCCCATCGGGACTAAAACCGATTCATTAGATTCTGTTTCTTTTATCATAACGAAATATGTCCCAGGGCGGATAGATCTATTTAATATTGTTCGACGCAGGGGGCTAAATGAACTTATCTTTTCTTCTTCTGTTTCCGCAATAGCCTCAACAATATCGATAATTGTAGGATAGGCAGATATATTTGACGGGGTCGGTAACTCCTGATAAGCTGGATTTGTTAATACATCTTTCATGGCTTGTCTATTTTATGAGGTTCATTCAAATGAACAAGATTTCTGATTATTTCATGAGCCTGATTTGTTTTTTCTAATTTCAAATACACAAAACAACGCTTAACAGCCGCTTGATAAATCAAAAATAAATCTCTGCAATCAACAGCCAAATCTTCTGCTTCCCTGAAACAGTCAATAGCAATATAATACTTCTCATTAAACAAATGAATACATCCTATGCGATATAAAGATTCAGACTCCAATGATTTATTATAGATTTTCTTTGCATAATGTATAACCTCATTAAGATATGACAACGCTTGTTCATAATCTTGTAACTCATAAAAATATATTGAGATAAACCGTGCAGCCTTTGCTGCACCCTCATAATCATCATTCTTTTTTGCTAAAGAAAATGTATCAAAAAAAGCAGATAATCCTTCCGATTTACTACCTAATCGCATCAAGCATAATGCTTTTTCTAAAAATCCGGTATAATTATATTTATAAGATTTATCTTGCGCTATCAAAGCTTCGAAATAACATAAAGCCTCTGCGTCCTTTTTTAACAAAATCAGTAATTGGGCAATATAATTATTAATATAATTAATCGCTTCTTGATTCTTCACTAATGGCAATGCTGCCTCTAAATCTTTTATTAAAAACTCAGCTTCAATCTTATTTTGTGACCGAAGCACTGTTTCTACTCTATCCAACAAGACGTTTATCTCTTCCACATTCATATTTGATAGTATTAAGTGTTAACATTGCAATGTTATAATAACGTTGCGATAAAGATAAGAAAATATACAAATAAAGACAAGAAAAAGTTATGTCAAAATACTGGCACAACCTTTTTTATGTTTCTATAATTGTGAACTTTGTCAAGTAAGGCTGTCTTTGTTAAGTAGATGGCAGAAAATAATTATGTGCACCTACTTACTACAACTAAAGTTTCCTACCCCTCCTTAAATAGCTTGAAGAGGGGTGGATTATCTTCCAAGCTGCATGTATTCAGTGTTTTTTATAATAGAGACATCAATTGAACATTGGTCGCTTCTTTAACACTTGGAATCTTTTCTCCGCAATGTTTACTTTCGGTGCTTTGATGCAGCTTTTACAAGAAATACATTTAACGAAAACAAGACAGAAAACAGAATTAACTGATTAATGGATTTTGTGCCGAACACTGGGTGTGAGTAAGTAGGTTACGGTAAGACTTAGACGTTTTAAGCAGGTGGAAGTGTGGAAGCAAAGTGAGGAGAAAAAAGTTTCTGGAGAAAAAAAGGAGGATGTTCTATGGGAACATCCTCCTTTTGATTTTATAATTGTCTATTCAGACAATTTTCTACTACTCGGATTATCTAGTAGCTTGTTTACGTGTGATAGTTACGTTGTATGCATACTCACTAGTACCCCAGTCGTGAACGAACTGCAGAACCACATTTACTGTATGAGTAAACTCAGTACCTGTCGGGAGTGCAATACAAGTCAGCTTACCAGTTGTAGAATCTACCTTGAAGTATTCATCTTTGTCTGTTCCGTTGGACATAATGTAGCGGAGACCGGTTGTAACAGACTTCTTGTACAAAGCAGCACGAGTAGTGACTTCTTCAGCATTGAATGTAGTTCCATTGAATGTAACAACTTTCTCACCTGCATAGTCTTTCAATATCAGATTCTTCCAGAAGTCTTCAGCCTTAGTCTTAGTGCCAGCTACAGAATTTTCAATCAATTGCTTCAAAGTAATTTCTGTATCCTTGGCCAAGTTCGGATCGTTGAATGCTTTCAGTGCAGCACCACCGGTGAAATCTGCTATCGGACGAGCTACAGTCCATAATTCTTCTGCATCAGGTTTACGGTTCTTGTCAGTAGCATCGTAACCATTTGCATCATAAATATCAACTTTCAGATTGCCAACCTTCTTGATATCAATCGGAGCAGTGAATGCTATTCTCCATTCTCCATTTGTACCTTCTTCAACTACCAATTGGTTGTTCTTCATCAATTCTTGTACAAATGCATTCTGCTTGTCTTTATTCAATTCGAATACAGCCTTAGCGTCAGCAGGAGTGACATTGTACATCTTGGCAAAGTTCTCAGACTTGATACCGAAGTTACCATTAGCAGCATCACTCCAGTCACCAATGATTGTACGTGTATTGTATGCATCCTTGATAGAAACAGCAAATGTGCGATTTACAGAAACTTTATTCAGAGTCAACATAAAGAATTTCTTGTCATAGTAGTTGTCAACTGCATAAGGAGCACCATTTTTCCAGCCACCATTCCAAACAGAAACATCTTGGTTGTCGCTAACTCTTTCAGCCGTAGGTGATACATAAAGAGTTGTCTCTGCCAATTCTACCTTTGGCCCTACAACCAGGAATAAAGAGTCTTTGTCTGCATTGTCACCACCGTTTCTGTAGTACAGGTAGATATCTCCTGCGCCAACATTCAAATTATCAGAATTCAAGGCAGAACCAACATTCTGCATGTATGCTTTACCGTCTGTCTTAGAAAGTTGCGTGTATGCTTTTGTTTTAGTATCGTATATAAAGAGAGGTAACAGATGATTTGCAGCTGCGTTATTGTTACCAGCCACAAGGTCGCGTCCACCAATTTCAGACTCAAACTTACGAACATTCAATGCAATGACAGTTTCTTTGCTGGCATTATAATTCATTGTCAGAGTACCTTCGTTCGGAACCAGCTCAATAGAATCATATGTATATGGGTCTTCAGTCTTACGAATAGCTTGAATAGGGAATGTATTTTCAAATACATAGTCAGCAACACCTTCAACTTGTGACTTCACAGTTGTTGTAAGTTTTATTGCTGCATATTCATAAATGGCAGATGCTTGATATTGTTCTTTTACAGAAAGAATACCATCGTTGATTTGGAAGATACCTTGTTTGGATTTTATTTCCTTGCCATTCAACATGAATTTAGTATCGTTTGGCAACAACTCAAATTTCTGAGTATACTCAAGACCTATTTCAGACAATTCCGGTGTACCGGCTAAGTTAGACATATAGGCATTGATAGAGTCATTCAAATTATAGGATTCATTATAAATAAATGAATCTTTCTTGGGATGCTTTTCATCATAGGCACCAGGTAAATCAAAAGGCCAGCCGTTCTCAGCTCTGTGAGAGTGGGCTGCAAAAATCCAGTCTGTATTTACCCAACTTGATTTGATGCTAAAATAGTCAGAAGAAGAAGTGTATTGCTTATACATGGTGACATCCAAAGAAGACATATACATTTGTCCATCTACGATATTTTCCTTAGCAATCATCTTCACTGACAGAATACCATTATTCAATTCAGGAGTTCCTTTCACACTCCAAACCGGAGTATCAACAGCACGTGTTTTATAAGAATCAGAGAAGAAGTATTCAGCATCTGTTTGACTATATTGATTAGGCCAAACTTTAAATTCAGCGACACCCGGTATGGCAGCAAACAATTTGAATTCTTTGGCAGATTTGTCATAAGAATAGAGTTGATAAGCATTAACATCTGCTTTTTCACCTAAACCGGTTACAACATCTACCAGACGGAAAGGCTCTTGAGAATTTTCCGGATCGAGTATTGGGTTGTTTTTCCAGTTTTCGCTATTGTATTCTTCATCTTCTCTGGTTGCCTTTCTGTATTCCCACCCAGAGCCATCAGCCTTTTTGAACCAATTATAAATATCTAATTTAGCAACCTCAGAGCTACCAACAGTTGAATTATCCGCATAGGGCTTTCTGAAAGCAATGCTCTGTAAACCGTTGAAAGCAGAGCCTTCCATTAACAAAGTATATGACTGACCGCCAATAGTAACCTGCATGGTTCCATCCTTTTCATTGTAAATCATTGAAGGAACGTTAGCATTGTATTTGAATGAAGTCTTATACTCTCCAATGCAGATATAACCCTCTTCGTCTACCTTCACGTAGTTTCCGATAGCTGCTTCAACATCGGCCTCCGAACCTGCAGCCTTGATTTTCTCGCCTGCGTCATTCAGCACATATTCGTAGGTTGCACCTTCGTCTACGCTAATCATCCAGTAGCTCTCGGCATCTACCTTGAACTTCGGAACGATTGTAGCCCCGGTTTCACCCTTCGGGCCTTGAATACCCTGAAGTCCTTGCTCACCTTTTTCGCCTTGAGCACCATTCTTGATAGTTAAAGTTTCGCCACCGGTAAAAGTCAGTAAATAACCACCCTCAACAGGAGCATAACTTTCGATGAATTTCTTGCCATTGATTGCAGCAAGGATGTCATCAATCTGTTTTTTGTTTGCATCGATCTGCTCCTGCAAGCCATCGATGTCATCATCATAGTCCTTACAAGAAACAAATGTACTTGTGGAGCCAACCATTAAAGCTCCAAACAAGATTGCACTTAGAAACTTTTTGTTCATAATTGAAAAACTTTAAATTTATAAATTTAAAAAATAAAAAGTGAATAATTTCTCATTTCCGGCATTCCTTTTCCCACAATGCTTTTGTTAAAAAATTCCGTTACTTCGCAGGTAACGGGAACCATCTTGAATCAATTATGTGAAAAGAAGTTTAATATAGTTGTAATGCCCCTATAATTGTTTATAACATTTTAAGTGATGAAAGATGAAAAGTGGCTTATAGGTGGAATTCTGATAATATGACCGAGAGGTAAAGTTACGATAAAGGGAAATCAAAATATTTATAGGGAAAGAAAGACTTAAAGTGTTATTTTGTAGAGTTTTGGCTTAAGGGGAAGTTGTTGAGAAATGAGCGAGAGGACTCTTCCCTTCAAGAGATGCTTCTTGCGGGAGGAATAAATATGGACACATCTAGGCCGCTTTATCAATAAAAATAAAAAAATCTATGCCGAGATTCCATTGCTTTTTACAAAAGAAATTACCTTCTCATTTGCTTCATCAATCTTCTTGTCGTTGAAAGGTTTGAGATAGGTTTCAGTAACATTTATCGATGAATGTCCCATCGCTTCGGAAATAATGCCAGGGTGAATCTCACAATAATATGCCATTGTGGCCCACGTGTGTCTTGCCGAATACGAACTAAGATGTGAACTCATATTCAAATGTGTTTTTAAAGCTGACAGCTGATAGTTAAAACGCCTCAAAGCTGATTGATACTCTTTATAAGCCGCTTCTGTACCATCCTTGCTACGTAATATTGGGAATAAATAAGGTGAGTTCTCGTCCTTATTGGATACCATGTGTACCAGCTGTAAGGCTTCAGGGGATAGAAGTACCCGTAAGGTGCGACCAGTCTTTCTTCTACGATAGGACAATACATTCCCTTGCAGGTCTTTCTTGTGCAAGAAAGCTAAATCGACAAATGGGAGACCACGCATCATAAACATAAAAACAAATAGCATTTTGGCCTTTTGAAGGCTTGAGGAAGGAATCCTTTTGGACAAATCCATTTCTGTCCCGCGAACTAAAGTTCCTATATCCGAAGCTTCCAAAGCTCTTTTCTTGTCTGCTTTAGTTCCTGTATACACATGTTCAAATAATCTAGGAGTATAACGGACACATCGTAAATCTACAGCTCGATTGTAAGCCGAGCGAATGACTTTCATATAGGTAGAAACGGTGTTCCAACTGCAATCTCGTTGACGCAGGTGCATTTCAAAACGTTTCAAAACCACTGGATTCAATTTGCGCAGATGCAAATCCCGATAGTTATTGAATGCGGAAAACACATTCAATGTAGATTGGTAAATATGGGCTGTTCCCCATCTTCCATTTTCTCGAAGCTCTCCAATAATAGTTGACAGCATTTCTTGTAAGGTAATCTCTTTCATCTTCAATTTAAATTATACATTCTCTTATTAATAATATGTATAAGTACAATCCCTTTATAATGCAGAACATACGTGCAAATACACTAATAATTGGGGCGAACAACAATCCCATTAACAAAAAAGTGCGCTTAAATGCAGATTTTTCGATTAATTATAAAAAAACAGCATTATTATTTGCTCATTTATAGAAAAACAATTATGTTTGCACGGAAAATTCCTCCGTTACCTGCGAAGTAACGGAAAAAATCATATAATCAACAACTATGTGAAAGGGAATGAAAATGAGAGATTATTCACTTTTTTATTTTTTTAATTTATAAATTTAAAGTTTTCAAGGGTCAACGTAACAATCTGAGGGATTTTATATTTAAGCATATAATTTAGCAAGTCTATATAAGAAAAAAGCTCTATCTCTTACTCCTCTGAACTGTGCTCTAAATGCTTTGATTTTAGCATTGAATGACTCTGCTGCGGCATTGGTTGCCCTCCTTTCAAAAAAATTGATTATATTCAGATAATGTGTTTGTATAGAACGTACGACCCTTCCAAAGGTGAGGAACCCTGATTTATCTACTTCATCATACCACCTTGCCAGCCTTGTCAAAGCAATATCCTTAAACTTACACTGATGATAGATTAAGCCTAACCGCATAGACAGATAATATCCTTTCTTTATATCGGGATATTCCTTGAAAAGAATTTCAGCTCGTATTCTTTGAGACAGAGTCCATAAGGATTCCTTCTTGTAAAGCAGATAAATGCTTCTCGCTAACAAATGCTTTCTTGTATCTCCATTAGCGAAAACAGGTGCATGATACATCTTTCCACAGGCCTTTGCATAAGCAATCTGAGTGGAATCTTCATCCAAAGCCTCCCAGCGAGCTTTTACACGCATCTCCTGCACCGCTTCATAAGCTAACTTCTGTACGTGAAAGCGATCGGTAACACGTTTGGCCGCAGGAAAGCAGATGCGGGCAATCTGCTCCATGTTAGGAGCCATATCCAAAGTAATCTCGCGCACTTGGTAACGGCGGAGACGGGATAGCTTAAGCAGGACAGAAGTGACCGTATGAACGTCCGTACCTTTAATGATAGCAATCATACTACCTTTACCACCGTGAGCTTCTTTATTGATCAGTACAGTATAGAGTTCTCCACGCGAGAGGGCTACCTCATCAATACAGATATAAGCACCGATATTCTTTTCGAATAGTAGCCAATCCTCTGCATGAACAAGTTGGTCCCAATGGAGATAACCACTTAGATGGTTACGGTATTGACGCTCCAATAAATCTCCGTCAACTCCATATAAAACACCTAAGAGCTTGCAACTGATCGGATAGCTATCAATATAGTTCTTTTAAAAAAGACGCAAAATCTTGCGTCATACGAGTACCTTCAGCCACCATACGCCAGTTACGAGAGATATACTCATTATGCTTCTTTAAGATCCAGCGACGACGACGAATATTAAGGAAGACCTTCTTGCCACGAAGAGGAAAATCCTGAACAATAACAGGATCATAAAAGCCTTTACTCTCAGTATCCTGATCTGCATACTTCTCAGGAACGATATTTTTTTCCTCAAGGTAGATCACAACTTCATTTACGCTTTCCTTCACATCAACAAGATCAAAATACTCTAAAGTGCCTTCAGGAAGAAGAAGGCGATAACCGTTTAACTCCATAAGCTATGAATTTGGAGACAAAGATAATTATTTATAAATTTACCCCTCAGGTTTTTACATTGACCCGTTTTCAATTATGAACAAGAAGTTTCTAAGTGTAATCCTGTTTAGTGCCTTAATGGTTGGTACTGCAGGAACTTTCACGTCTTGTAAGGACTATGATGATGACATTGATCAGATCAACAATGAGTTGACTGGTATCAAGGCTTCAATCAGCGACTTGCAGGCAAAAGTGGGCGATGGTAAGTTTGTTACCAACGTTGTGAAAAATGGTGATGGTATTACAATCACTTGGAGTGATAATACTACTAGCACCATTGGAACCATTAAAGGTGATAAAGGGGATAAGGGTGATGCTGCTACAATCACCATCGATCCAGTTACTAAAAATTTCATCATCAACAACGAAGATACCGGTATTTGCTCTGAAGGTAAGAATGGAGTAAATGGCATCAATGCTAAAGCTCCTTCTATCAGTAAGGAAACCGGTAATTGGGTGACTTACGAATGGGATGCTGAAAAGAATGACTATGTAGGCACTGATACTGGCATTTCTGCCATGGGCGCAAGTACTTATGTCGTAGATAAGACCAGCTACTGGGAACTGCACGTTGCAACAAGTGAAAATGGTGAAGGCGAACCTGCTGTCATCAAATTACCCAAAGCCGCATCTATTACAAGCTTGAAAGCGGTTTCTATTAATGACGGTAGGATTGAAGCTGCTAATGTTACAATGAGCTATGGTAAGGCATTGGGTGCTGATGTGAAATTTAATAATGTAACATATAAGAAAGACGCTATTTTGCTTTCACAGACTAGTACATTAAGTGCCATTGTAAATCCTCAGGATGCCGATGCCACTAAATATGCTTATATTTTGTCCGATTCAAAAGGTAATATGCCTTTCAAGGTGACTAATCCGGTAGCTAACATGACTGAAGATGCATTGACTCGTGCAGCTTCAGTGAACAAGGGTGTATTCGATATGACTGTAGAGTATCTTTCTACAGCAAATTGTGGTAAATCTGCAGGAACTTATGCTTTAACGACTGAAACTGCCGACGGTTTGGTCGCTTCCGCATATGATGTAAAAGTGACAGAAAAGGCTGTTAGTGCAATTACTGTAACTAGCCTGAAAGCTCTTTCTGTTGACATCAATAAGGAACTTGATTTAATCGGATGCTTCAAAAATACTGCTGTTGCTACTGTTGATGGTACTGCTGTTGCCGATTTGACTCCTTATATCGTTGATTACTATTTTGAAATTGCCGATAAGACTGCTGCAGCAAATCTTGGTGCAACTATATCTGGAAATACGATTAAGGCTGAAAAGGCTGGTAGTCTTAATATTAAAGTAAATTATCTGTTAGTAAATGGAACTGTTGCAGAAGCTGCAGCTGCCAAGACTATTACAGTAACCTTTATATATGTTGCTCCTTCAACAACTTTAGGTGATGTAGAATGGACAGTAAATAAAACTAATGCTGATTTCTTCTTGCCATTGGGTGATATTCAAGCAGCTTTGGCTGGTTCAACTGACACTGACCTGCCTTCTGTTGCAAAGGTTGGAAGCATTACTTGGGCAGACGGCAAGGCTCTTACTGAAAAGACAATCACAGTAAACGGTGTGAAATATGGTAAGGATGGAACTGCATTCGATGAAAACTGGATTACAACAATTGATGCAAGCACTCTTTATGTTAAAAACAGTGCAGGTCAATATGTTTCAGCGGCTGGCTCTAAGATTCAGACCCCGTTGTACATCAAGTTCAATTTCGATTACACTAAAGCATTCCCTGCTGAAGAAAGCTATCAAATTGTATTGGGCTTGAAGAAAGCTGGTGCCACAGTAAACGCCTTTGAAATTCCTGTTAAGGTAACTATCAAGTCTCCGGCTGAATCTGCAGTATCTCCGTTCAGCAGACTGTCTGCTTACTTCGTTGGTGACAACGCTGTAGCTTACGGTTCAGCAAATGGTACAAATGTGGAATACAACTTGTTCAAGCTGTACAAAGACATGGGTACTGAAAAGGGTAATGTAGCGTTTACTGAGACTCTTCACGAAATTGATGGACACAATTGTGCTGCATGGATTGTTGAAACTCCGACTAATCCTGGTGACATCAGCGTTAAGGTATACGACAATGCTCAGAATGCAGACAACAGAGACAACGTTTACTCAACTCGTGAAATCCAGGCTGCTTACACTGTATTCGGCAACGTTCACATCGCTAAGATTGTAGATAAATTCAACTTGACAGTTAAGTCTGAAATCAAGGAAGGTGTCTTGGAAGCTACTACAGCTGCAAATGCTTCAGGCAATGGTGTTAGTCCTATCAAGGTTAGCTTGAAGAACATCACTGCTAAGGATGTTTACGGAGAGGCTTATAACTTGACTCAAATGTATAAGAAATCCGGCAGTACTTATGTAGCAGATACAGCTGAGCCTATGGATAGCAGAATCCAAAGTGTGAAAGTTGTTTTGGCTGACGACAATGCCAAAGAATATCTGGCTATTGAAGACCATAGTGGAAGTCAGTTTGCTCCGACTGGAACCGATGCTTACTCCTACTTCTCAGTAGTGAAGAAGAGCGCAGAAACTGCATTGCAGAACGATGTTCCATGTAAGGTTTCTCTCGTTGTACTTGACAAGTGGGGTGCTACCACAACCACTACTGTAACAATTACTTTGAAGAAGTAAAACATACAGAAGATAGATAAATTTGAGGGTATTCCTTGCGGAATACCCTCTTTTTTTCCCCATGCAGTGCACAATCTCTTCTTCTTTTATATCTACAACTTTACTCCCGGAAATAATAATTATCATTTTATGATAATCATCTTTTGGTAATTGCAATATTTCTCCTATATTTGCCTACATAACAAGTAATCATATGAAAAATCCATTTGTTACAAACGGCTATGTATCACCGGAATATTTCTGTGACAGAGAGAAAGAAACGGCTAAAATTGTCTCACTTTTGACGAATGAGAACAACATTGCATTGATTTCCCCACGCAGATTAGGCAAAACAGACTTGCTGCGGCATTGTTTTGGACAGCCGGAAATCAAGGAGCATTACCACACTTTCATCATCGATATCTATGCCACAAGCTCTGTACGCGATTTTGTGAATGTTTTCGGCAAGGCTGTACTGGATGAACTACGTCCAAAAGGAAAATCCGTATGGGGTACCTTCTTGAATGTACTGGCCTCCCTTCGTTCCGAAATAACATTCGACATGAATGGACAGCCTACCTGGGGAATCGGTCTGGGAGCTATAACTAATCCCTCTGCAACATTGGATGAGATATTCTCCTATCTGAATAATGCCGGGAAGCCTTGCCTAATCGCCATTGATGAATTCCAGCAAATAACCAAATATGCAGACGATCCCAACATAGAAGCGGCACTACGGACACATATACAACGCTGTTCCAATGCCCACTTTGTCTTCTCCGGGTCCCATAGGCATCTGATGGGGGCAATGTTTACTTCTCCGGCACGTCCATTCTATCAATCAGTCACATTGATAAACCTGCCTCCCATTTCTGTTGATAAATACGCAGAGTTCTGTCTTAAGCACTTTGAACGGGTAAGCAAACACTTGGACACATTAGTGGTAACAGAGCTATATGAGCGCTTCAATGGTATAACTTCGTATATGCAGAAGGTTATGAACATTTTATTTTCCATGACTGGAACTGGAGAAATATGTATCCCCTCAATGATAGATACTGCCATTAACGACCTTCTGGACTTTTCTGCCGACACCTATGATGCCTTATTATATCAGATGCCCGAAAAGCAACGTATTGTATTTATGGCAATTGCGGCAGAAGGGAAAGCCAAGGCCATCTCAAGCGGTGATTTTGTGCGTAAATACAAGTTGCAATCTGCCAGTTCTGTCTCTTCAGCTGTAAAAGGACTACTGGAAAAAGACTTTATTACCTATGATAAAGGCATTTACCAGGTATATGATCAGTTCTTCCAACTTTGGTTGCAAAGGAATAAGCTTTAATGGTTTCTTTCTTGAATCTTATATTCATTCTATAAACAATTTAGAAAAGAGTAGAAATGCAGCAGGCTTTGCAAAATATAATTATAAGACTAAAGTAAATACCTTCAATATGGTTCCAACGGATAAAATGTTGTAGCAAATCATTGTTGTTTGAAGGATAATAACTATCTTTGTTCTAAAGACTCGAAATATGGATAGTAAAGTAACCTTATTGGATTGAGATGTCAGATTATGATTTGGAAACAGCGAATGCAATGTTGCTTACAGGCCGTTATCTCTATGTCGGTTCATGTGCCATCAAACAATAGAGAAAATTCTCAAAGCATATTGGACTAATTGCTTAATGGAAGTTCCTCTAAAGATACATTCACTATCCAGACTTGCGGAGAGAACGGGATTGGACAAGCAATTGTCGGAGGAGCAGTTAGACTTTATAGACAAACTTGAACCTCTTAATATAGAAGCCCGTTACCCCTCTTATAAAGAAAGATTAATGAAGAGCTTAACCAAAGAATACTGTGCTGAACTTTTGAGCCAAACTAAAGAGTTGCAATTATGGATAAAGAACAAGCTATAAACCTTGCCAAACGCTATAAGGAAATGGTAGCGGAGAAGTTACCATTAAAGGCCCTTTATCTTTATGGTTCGTACAGTAAAGGAAATTATAGAGCAGACAGCGATATAGATATTGCTGTGATAGTAGAACGCCTGGATGACGATTATTTTAAAGATACTCCTCTATTGTGGAAACTTAGACGCAAGATAAGTAACCTTATAGAGCCAGTCCTACTTACAGAAGATATGGACAATCCTCTTTATTGTGATATTAGAAAAACTGGAATTCTAATACAATGAAGTCTTGTTTATCACATGCCATCTATTTCTATAATTTATATTCTTTTTTACTTCCAACGCATATTCTTCTTCTAAATCTTCGTACCATACCAAGTACTGCGAAATACATACCTGAGCGTTTTTCTCTTACTTATTCCCTTCTTCATCCAATCCCTATCATGACTTAAACATTTTTCTCTTGCAGCAATAATCACTTGATATTGCAAAAAATGAAGAATATGAAATCATTGTATTTGCAGCTATAATTGTATATACTTGTAAGGTAAACCTTTTATAAATAAATTGGAAATGAATAGAAATGAAATTACCTTACAAGAGATGTTCTCCTCAGTCATCGGGGAACTCCGGGAAGGCGGCAGGTGGGGGACGGCACACATCTACCAGTCAGCGGTGAATGCATTCTCGGCATTCACCAAATGGCAACCGATGCCCATGCGCAAGCTGAGCCCGACCGTACTGAAGAGATTCGAAAACTTCCTCAGGCAGAGGAACTGCAGTTGGAACACCGTATCCACCTACATCAAGACGGTACGCTCGGTGTATAACCGGGCGGTGGACAGAAAGTACATACGGTATGTACCCAGACTGTTCGAGCATGTATATACCGGCACACGGGCAGACAGGAAGAAGGCGCTCGAAGCATCCGACATCAGCAGCCTGGTAAGGGAGACGGAAAGGAGCCTGCAAGGAGGGACATCCCCAAACACACAGCAGAGAACAAGGATTTTCTTCGTACTCATGTTCATGCTCAGGGGCATACCCTTCGTAGACCTGGCGTACCTGCACAAAAGGGACTTGCAGGGGAATGTGCTGTCTTACAGAAGGCGGAAGACGGGACGGGCGCTGACCGTGTCACTCACACCCGAAGCCATGCAGATGGTCAGGATGGTGGCGAACAGGAATCCCGATTCCCCCTATCTGTTTCCCATTCTGCAGAGCGAGGAAGGTACGGAAGCGGCATACCGGGAATACCAGTCGGCACTCAGGGGATTCAACCAGCGGCTGGCAGTACTCAGGCAGTGCCTGGGAATGCAGTCGGCACTCAGTACCTATGCAGCCAGACACACCTGGGCCACAATGGCTTACCATTGCGAGATACATCCCGGAATCATATCGGAAGCCATGGGGCACTCCTCCATCACGGTGACGGAAACCTATCTGAAGCCTTTCAGCAACAGAAAGATTGACGAGGCCAACCAGAGGGTAATTTCTTTTGTAAGAAGCGGAGCGTGTACAGTATAAAAGACGTTACTTCTTTTGATAGGATAGAATAGATTTGTTGCGCATTTTCCGGAATCTTCAAAATGAGTTTTGAGGAACGGAATGGCGTCGCCTTTACGGAGCTCCAATCGGTGCTATCAATAGACTGTCATTCAACCTTTTGAACCGAAAAATATACACTTTCATCCTTTGAAGACCTCATTTCATCCCTTTCCCACTGTCATCTTTCAAGACTTCCAATCCTCTTTCCAATATCCCAACGGGCTGATTTTTACTATTCCAGACAAAACCCACCTATTTTCTCCTTATTCCTTGATTATTAATGAAATTAACAGGATTTCATTACCTGCGAAGTAACGGAATACTTAGTAACAAAAGAAGTATGCGAAAGGGATTCAAAATGAGAGATTATTCACTTTTTATTTTTTTAAATTTATAAATTTAAAGTTTTCAATTATGAACAAAAAGTTTCTAAGTGTAATCCTGTTCAGCGCCTTAATGGTGGGCACTGCAGGAACGTTCACTTCTTGTAAGGACTATGATGATGACATCGAAAACCTGGACAAGAAGACCAGTGACTTGAACACACAGCTTACGACTTTGCAATCTGCTTTGGATGCCGCTAAGTCTGATATCGCTGCTGCCAAGTCTGCTGCTGATGCTGCCAAAGAAGCTGCTGCCACTGCAAAAGCAGAAGCTATACAGGCTGCGGTTGACAAGGTTAATGAGATGTTGAAAGATGCTCCAAGCCAAGAGGCATTAGATGCATTAAAGACTCAAATTTCTGCCATCGAAACAAATTTGGCTACAATTTCAGGTACAGTAGATGCTAATGCAGCTGCCATTGCTCAGTTAAAGATTCAAATGGTTGCTGTTGAAAAGTACAAAGAGCTAATCGATGCTAATGCTGAAGAAATTGACAAAATCAATGTTGCAATTACAGCTATCAACAAAGCAATGGAAGACGTGGCAACTACAGCTGATGTAAAAGCCATAGATGACAAAGTTACCGCTATTGCTGCCCAAATTAGCAGTATCAATGATGGTTTAGTAACTCTGCTTACTAAAGAATTAAGAAGTTTAGTATTCTATCCCGAGCTGTATGTAGGCGGTATTGAGGCTACTGAATATGAAGCGATGCGCTATACGTATAAGAAAACTTCTACTACTACTGAAATAGAGTTTTATGACGAGCACTCGCCGGCCGTAAAATGTGTAATTACAGAACCTGTGGCAAATTGGAACTATGTAGATGACAAAAAAGATGTATTTGCTCCGATTGATACAGTTAAGTATCACATGAATCCTTCAAGTGCATTGATTGATAAGTTGGCTGATCTTAGCTTTGTCTCAAGAGAAACAGAATACATTACACGTGCAAATGACTCCAAGTTGAAATTTAAGGTTGAAAACATGGAGCAAAAGAAAGACGGATTTATCAGTGTAGGATATTCTCTTGATAAGACTGTTATCTATGACAAGAAATACGATAACGCTGAAAAGGGAGAAGCTTCTATTTTTGCTCTGTCCGCCAATGTAAAGAAGGCTGACAAAGACACTACCATTACTTCTGATTACGCAATGGCGTACATTTCTGAGGTAACTCCTATGGCTATTGCTTACAAGAGCAATGACCTTGTTGATGGTCGTGTCAATACTGCCGTTGAATGTTCTACAGCTAATAACCCTGATGAATTATGGACTAGCGTAAAAGATGCAATCACACATGCTCCAACTTTGCAAGTGGCATACGATGAGTCCATTGACTTAAAAAAGGTATTGGCCACCCATTATGATTGGAACACTGAAACAAAGAATAAAGGTACACATAAAATTTGGCCTTACGGTGCAGAAGCCAAATTCGGTTTGAAGTATGACTTTGCTTTAATTCAGTATAAGACCGGTAATAATGTGACTTCTGACAGCAAATATGTACAACAAGACATTACAAGTGGTGTCATCACTCCTTCTATCGTAAATGAAAAGGGTGAAACATTGAATCAACAAGGAATCTCTTCTGTAGGAAAACGCCCGTTGATCCGTGTTCGCGTACTTGATAATCAAGACCGTGTTGTTTTGGTTGGTTACATCAAATTGCAAATCATCAAAGAAGCCGGTTATAAGATTACGGACGAATTCCCGAAAGACGCTAAATTCGGATGCGACGGAGTTAAGCTGGATTTGACTTGGGCTGAAATCTCTTATCAGTTGCTTGAGAATACCGCTACTCAATCCAAAGACGAATTTGATGCTCTCTACAAATTTACTCAGAATAATTCTGTTGGTACACAATTTGAATTGACAAGCAGTAACGAATGGAAGGCTATCACAGATGCCAAGAAGATTTACGGAGAAGTTGAGGAAGTTGCAGATCCTCACGGAACTACCAATACAATTTTGCGTTGGACTCTGTCAATAAGTGATATGCAACGTATTTATCAAGAAAGCGATTCTCACTCAAAGACTATCTACGTAAGATATGAAAGTAAGCAGGGCGAAACAGCAAATGCTCCGATTTACATGCCATTGAAGGCCACTGTTCTGAAGCCGGTAGGTGCTGTTAAGACCAAGATTGCTGAATACTGGTACGAAAATGGTACAACTACTCGTTTGAATGTGGCTTATCCGAAGGATGACGGTAACACATTGCAGTATGTAGTTGAACTTGATCAGGTATGGGAAGTAGTAGGTGATGCCAACAAACCTCAATTTGGTCCGACTGCAGGTTTTGCTTCTTATACAGATGCTATATTTGCTAAACAAGCTGCCAATAGTGCAGCCGGTGGTTACAAGTACTTCTTTGCAGCTACTAACGACGAGTACGAATTACCTGCAACTGGAACATTAGCTAAACCTGGTTATTTCTTGTATGTTGATAATACAAAGGCGACAGATATCTTCGCAAAACAATATGATGCAAGCTATGACAATACATTGGAATATGCATTAAAATCAGATCAGGGTGTCTATACGAATACAAAACTGTATGCAGGAAAGACCCGTGCAGCCAAAGTAGAAATTGCAGAAATTAATCAAGCAACAGGTAAGATTACATACAAGCAGAATTCTACATCTGAATTCTTGTTGAACTATTATGGTCACTCCAATGCACAGTTGGTTGCACAAATCGGTGTTGTACCTTATACTCCGTGTGCTATAGCAATGGCTACGCAGAACAGTGTATATCCTGCCAAGTTCTTGCGTCCTATTGATGCCAACCCGGTAGAAGACGGTGAGTTTACTGATGCCGAGGCAAATGGTTCTAAATTGAATATCGCAGACTTGTTCCACTTCTCCGACTGGCGTGATAAGAAGTTTGTTGACTTTGATGCTGATCCGGTGGACTACTCAAACGCTTGGTTGTTTGCATATTATAATGTAAAACAAGTTAAGGTGCTGATTGATAAGATCACTACTGATATGAACGGTCACGATATCAACAACAAGTTGTTGTCTCAGGTGTCAACAAAAGTTAAGTTCTCTCAATTGAATCCATCTGGCGCAGATGTGACTGGTACTGGTGTAACTGTTAGTTTCGCTGCTTACAACAAGCAATCTGCTGGTACGAAAGCAACTTACGATGCTATCAAGGCAGCTATGGGACAAATCAAGTATGAGAACAACGGTAACAACGTAGGTACTTTCAAGGTACGTATTCCGGTTGAGTTCACTTACGATTGGGGCGTTATCCAGAAAGTTTGGGTAGATTGTGTGGTTAAAAACACCATCGGCAACAATTAATGATGTAAATAGTTACATTATACTACACTAATGAAAGAGGGGTATGTTCATGAGGGCATACTCCTCTCTTTATAAATAGAAATGCAATGAAAAAAAGAGTAATAAATCTCACGCTATTTATTGCGACTGTTCTTATCGGTATGAATTCATGTACCAATAGAAAAGCGAGTGTAACAGAAGACGTTTATAATATTAGCTCCCAAGATACGGCTGTTGTCTTGAAATTAGCTTCTTCGTGTATGGACGCTCTGCAAGAAGGCAGAACAGAAGCCGCATTGGAAATGATGTATGTTACACGGAATGATACTCTGATGCCAATCAGTAACGAACAGAAAGTGAACATGGCAAGACGATTCAAGCTTTTCCCTGTATTGGATTATACTCTGGAAAGCTTCGGTTTTTCTCAGTACACCGGAAATGAAGTGAAATTCAGGGTGAAATTTGCTGAAGAAGATGCAGCGGACAATAAGCCTGCTGCCTATACCAGCCTCAGATTCTGTCCGGTGAAGTATAACGCAGACTGGTATCTGACCATCGAATCCGAATAAACGAGGTAGCAATTAATAGGTTGGAGGATGTTTCTGAATAAACATCCTCCTTTCCATAGAATTACTATTGCATGTTTTCTATCAGCCGTTCTTTAACAGCTTTATAGCCTTCAATAGGGTCAAAAGGCTCATCTGGACGAAGAAGCAATTGAGTATCACCCAGAAAATCCGGATCAACCATCTTTTCTTCCATATTGGCAACGAATTGTTTGTATGTGGGAGGTTGCTGAACTGCAAAACTCATGTAGCGATGATAGCAGCGCATGAGTTCGTTTACATCAACTTCTGCTTTTGTCAATGCCACATATAAGTCAAATAAGTCACGCCCTTTTTTACGTTGGTATAATGCTCTCAGTTTCGTGCCCAGAAGTTCATTAAGCCGATAGGTTGTAATCTCACATTCTCCCGTGAACCAACTATTCTCAACTATAAAAGGAATCTTTACCAATCCCAGCTCATTGAAGTGCTCAAAGCAATTAATTTCAATCTTCAATCTTATCTGGATTGTTGGCGGAAACTCTGATTCCATTCTGAACAGCATTGTATTATTATAGCGTTTCTGTTTAGTAACACGATTCGGTAAAAAGTCCAATACTTCTCCTAATCTGAACATAATGGGCTTGATTGGTCCCGGATTTATTTGTACTAAATCAATGTCTTCACTATAGCGTGGCTGTGGAGAAAGATAAAGTTTGTGTAATGCCGTTCCTCCACGAAAGGCTAACTGTGAAGAAAGGAATTCATCACTAAAAATGGCAACCAATGCACGTGAGATGATTAAATCCTGCTCGATTTGCGCATTATCATTCCACGGCACCTGCTTACTCCATTGTATGATAGAGGCTCTGTTAATCATATGTCATCAACTTCTATATTTGTATTTATTTTTATCTTCCAGCGCGTATTCTTCTCCTGGACATCAGCACTATGGCGCGTGCTGAGGAATACGTATTTGAACGTTCTGGTGTATTTGCATAACAAATCATATAAATCATTGGCTCGTTGTTCTTCTTGCAGCACTACATCTAAAATGAATCCAAGCCGCTGAATTGCCGCTAAAGAGGTGTATGCAAACAAAGATTCTGAAATCTTCGAAAAGTCTATCAATTCCGACAATTCTTCCAGTATGGTTGCCGCACGTGACAAGCCACCAATATGTTGTTCATATTGTACAAGATCTACAGCCGTCAGCTCTGCATTCGAATAGCATATGGTACCCGTTTCTGAATTTCTTGTTAGAAGAAACTCAGAAGGCATTTTGTTTCTATAATTCCACACCAACAGATTATTCTTTGTAGGAGATACTGAGGACTTAGGCAAAATTGTTGTGACAGAAAATCTCTGTGGACGTTGATGGGCTGAACCGAGAAGCTCTGCTGCATTGAGAAGACTTATATAATAGGGCTTATCCAAATAAGACATGAGTTGGTCAATGTAGTATATAGGAGGAATAATACCTTTTGCCGCATATTGGGGGGGCATAATTACATAGAACCCTCGATATACAGGTACTATGATTTTTTGCGTAGAAAGGCGGAACAAATCATTTTTGATAGATTGTTCTGCTATATTGGGAAAAAATCGTCTTACACTACTAAAGGAAAATGTAGGTGTTCCTCCAATTTCTAATTCTCTTATCCATTCTCGAATTGACATACCCATCCTTTTTGGTGCAAAAGTAATCAAAAAACGATTATCTTTGCACTATTTCGGGACAAAATTTAGAATCATGCCAAACAAATTAAATCTCATTAGTTTCAAGTAGAAGTTCCAATAAAAGTAATAGGTTGATTTTATTCTAATTTGCCACACTCATAATTTACTTTATCATATCCAACTGTTATTATAAAACATTTAGTCCGATATAACAAAAGTATTCAATGGGAGAGCACTCTTTTTTTATTTCTCCTCCCAATTGTATATAATTGCAAGATAAGTCTTTTATAAATTATTTCGAAATGAGAAAAAATGAAATTACCTTACAGGAGATGTTCTCGACAATCGTTGAAGAACTTCGGGAAAGCGGGAGATGGGGAACGGCACACATCTATCAGGCCTCCTCAAATGCGTTCTCCGCATTCACCAACTATCAGGCGCTACCTCTGCGGAAGTTAAGCCCTACGGTACTCAAACGCTTCGAAAACCACCTGCGACAAAGGAACTGCAGCTGGAATACGGTATCTACTTACATTAAGACAATCCGCTCCACCTACAACAGGGCTGTGGATATGAAGTGCGTACGCTATACTCCCCGGCTCTTCGAACATGTATATACGGGTACACGGGCCGATAGGAAGAAGGCTTTGGAAACATCGGATATCAGCTATCTGGTACGCGAAACGGAAATGGGGATGCAGGAAAAGGCATTTCCTAATAACCTGCAGAAAACCAGGATATTCTTTGTACTCATGTTCATGCTGCGAGGCATTCCGTTCGTCGATTTGGCCTATCTGCACAAGAGGGATTTGCAAGGCAATACACTATCGTACCGCCGCCGAAAAACGGGACGCGCCTTGACAGTGGCGCTTACCCCCGAAGCCATGCAGATGATACGTCTGGTGGCCAGCAGGAATCAGGATTCGCCTTATCTATTTCCCATACTGCACAGCGAGGAAGGCACCGAAGCGGCATACCGGGAATACCAGTCCGCTCTGAGATGCTTCAACCAGCGGCTGGCTGTACTCAGGCAGTGCCTGGGCATGAAGTCGGCACTGAGTACCTATGCGGCAAGACATACCTGGGCCACAATGGCTTATCATTGTGAAATTCATCCGGGTATCATTTCGGAAGCCATGGGACACTCGTCTATCACGGTGACGGAAACCTATCTGAAGCCTTTCAGCAACAGAAAGATTGACGAGGCCAATCAAAGGGTAATTTCTTTTGTAAGAAGTGGAGCGTGTACGGTGTAAAAGACGTTACTTCTTTTGATAGGATAGAATAGATTTGTCGCACATTTTCCGGAATCTTCAAACAGAGTTTTGAGGAACGGAATGGTGCTGTCTTTACAGAGCTCCAATCGGTGCTATCAATAGACTGTCATTCAACCTTTTGAACTGAAAAATACACACTTCCATTCTTTGAAAGCCTCATTTCATCACTTTCCCCCTGTCATCTTTCTGGACTTCCAATCCTCTTTCCAATATCCCAACGGGCTGATTTTTACTATTCCAAACAAAACCCACCTATTTTCTCCTTATTCCTTGATTATTAATGGAATTAACAAGATTTCATTACCTGCGAAGTAACGGAATACTTAGTAACAAAAGAAGTATGCGAAAGGGATTCAAAATGAGAGATTATTCACTTTTTATTTTTTTAAAT